>Ga0194123_10003873_pt1 | contig 17518 bp, 25 predicted proteins | sample TA2MahsurfametaG_5_FD_155479 | JGI IMG/M metagenome (GOLD analysis project Ga0194123, IMG submission 155479) | Freshwater microbial communities from Lake Tanganyika, Tanzania - TA2015023 Mahale A surface | ecosystem: Environmental > Aquatic > Freshwater > Lake | place: Tanzania: Lake Tanganyika... | reverse complement strand
TTAATTTAAAAGATGAAAATGCTGCAATTCCAATAGGTGTAAATTGTAGAACTTGTCCTAGAATGGAGTGTCAACAAAGAGCCTTCCCTCCAGTAAATAAAGATCTAAGTATAAATCTTAACAAACGAGGAATTTCAGTTTACGTAGGCGATTAATGATTTCACTTTCAAACGTTTTATCGCGTTCAAAAAGTCCTTATCTTCTTCAACATAAAAATAATCCAGTGCATTGGCAACTATGGGATAGATCGATTTTTCAACTTTCAAAAAAATATAACAAACCAATACTTTTAAGCGTTGGATACGCTTCATGCCACTGGTGTCATGTAATGGCCCACGAGTCTTTTGAGGATCTTGAGACATCAGTTTTAATGAACCAAAATTTTATCAATGTTAAAGTTGATAGAGAAGAGAGACCAGATGTTGATTTTATTTTTCAAACCTGTCATCAAATTTTTAATCACCGAGGAGGATGGCCTCTCACAATGTTTTTGGATGAAAACGGATATCCATTTATGGCAGGTACTTATTTTCCAAAAGAGGAAAAATATGGAATGCCACCTTTTAAAGACGTGCTTAAGCAAGTATCTGAAATATATTCGACGGATAAGAGCACAATCCTTCAACAAGGTCCTAAGTTTAAAGAATATCTTACAATTCCAAAAAGCTCAGTTACAAAACAAAACCTAGATTCATTTATTGATAGATTCATTTCTGAATTAGACACAACTAAAGGAGGATTTAAGGGAGCACCAAAGTTCCCAATTCTTTATATTTATGACTCTATTTTTCATTTTTATAAAAAAAATAAAAATCCAGAATATCTTAAAGCAGTAGATTTAATTTTATACCAACTGTGCTCTCAGGGTATTTACGATCAGGTTGAGGGAGGTATTGCAAGATATTCAGTTGATGATCAGTGGTTAGTGCCTCACTTTGAAAAAATGCTTTATGACAATGTGCAGTTCATCACATTACTTGCTAATTATTTAATCGTTAAACCAGATCCATATTTTGAGAAAAAATTGAGACATACGATTAATTTTTTTTTACAAAACTTTAGAACTAAAGAAAATTTAATGGGATCAGCCTTAGATGCTGACTCGGATGGAGTAGAGGGAAAATACTATGTATTTGATTATGAGTGGATTAAAGGAATTCAAGACATTGATAAATATTATGATGTGTATTTAGGTGGTAATTGGGAAGGAAAAATTATTTTAAAAGAAAGCCAACATAAAATCTCAGCACCTAACCAAATTCAAAATGCTTTACTTGCAATAAGAAATGTTAGAAATAAACCTTTCTTTGATGATAAGGCGCAACTTGATTTAAATTGTTTTTTTGTATCATCTCTTATTAAGGCTTCAAAAGCCTTAAAAGATCCAGAACTTTTAAATGAAGCCAAGACTATATTTAACAATATTCAAAGTTATTTCTTTAAAGAAAATTTATTTCACTGTTATTCCGACAATGTTTTCCTAGAAGATTACGCTTATACTATTCAGTGTTTAATGGATTTGTACGATGAAAGCTTAATGATGGATTATAAAATAAAGGCGAGAAAATTTGCAAAAGATGCAATCAGTTTTTTCTACGATAAACAAAAGAAATATTTTCAAAAAAATACAATTCATACTAATGATATTTTTACTTCAGCTTTAGATGTTGCTGATCATAACATTGGAAACGGTAACTCTATAATGCTGACGAATTTTTTAAGAATTGGTTTTTTAAATGAGGCAAAAGAATTAGCATCCTCAATGCATGGATATGTGAATATGCACTCACAAAATATGGCTAGCTCTATTAAAGCTTTAGATATATTTGAGCAGGTAATTCAGAGTCCGAATTGTAGCGAAGAGGGCTGTAAAATTTAGTTATTTTTTCTTTTCCTGGGTTTTTGGAGAGGTATCTTTTGGTTTTTCATCTTCAAACCAAGTATTTGGACTTTTAAATCTTAAATTATCGTGAGGATTAAATTTATCTGTAAGGACGTAAACAAAATAACTAAGTACAATTGATAGGATAATTGCAATTAATCCTTCAAACTTTTTAATCATGTTAGAATATTATGAATTTCCATTATAATTTAAAGTTAAAAGTTATTTAAAAGATAAAGAACCGCAAGGCCTGATATTATTGTTGCTATTATATTTTTTGTAAAGATTCCAACCATTAAAGCAAATGCACCAGCTAGAATTCTTGGATTATGTTGAAACATAAATATTCCAGAGGGATCTAAAAAAATTAGAGGAAATATAATGGATGGAAAAATTGCACATGGTATGTAGCTTAAAATAAATCTAACTTTTGGAGTAAGGTACTCTTTTTTTACAATCGCTATCATTGAATACCTGGTAAGGAATGTAATTATTCCAGCTGAAATTATTAATATCCAGATCATATAAATTTTTTTACGTTTTCATCTCTAAAGGAATATAAATAAGCAATTAATATTCCAGAGGCTGCTGATATTAAAATATAAGCTTTAAGTGGAAAGTTGAATGTTAAAATTGAAACAGTTCCCGATACTAAGGTAATTAATAAGTACGTTGGTTTTTTTAAGTCATTTATTATCAAAGCTAAAAAAGTTAAAGGTATTGCAAAATTTAATCCTAATTCTTCAGGAATGAAGGATCCTAGAATAATTCCAATTAGAGTTGAAATTTGCCACATAAACCATAGCATGAAACCAGTGCCTAGAAGATGATAATGAATATTATTTACTTTTTTATTTTCTATAAAATATTTATTCGAAAACATAAAAGCCTGATCTGTTAACAGATAAGACAAAGTAATTTTCCATGGTTTTGAAAGATGATTAACGTGCTCTGAAATAACAGCGCCATATAAAAAATGTCTAGCATTTACGGCACCAACAGATCCAAGAATTACATAAGGGTTGGCATTTAAAGAAAACAATTGCATAAAAACTAACTGCGATGATCCAGCAAAAATAATTATACTCATCATAAATGTTTCAAGAGCAGAAAGTCCAAATTCGACTCCTAAGGCTCCATAAATAATACCAAACGGAAACACACCCATTAATGAGGGTGAGACATCAATAATTCCTTTTTTAAAAAGTTGATTTTCAGATAACATTTAGAAAAATTTTACTTAAATTTCTTGAGAACAATGTTTACATCTACTTTTACATCATCTTTAAGTATCCACGTATTCGACCAAATTCCAGAGCCTATTCCAAAATTAGTTCTCTTAAATATAAAGGTCCCTTTGGCTTCGGTTCTATTTTCATTTACCAACCTATAATCTAGGGGTATTTTTAAATCTTCACCTATGCCTTTAATCTTTAACTCAGCAAATGCCTGTGCAGTATTATCCCTATTTATAAGAAAATCTTTTGTTTGGAGGGTTGCTTTTTTAAAATTTTTTATATCAAAAAACATCTCTCCTCTAATTAGATCCTTATAATCAAAATCATAATTTGTTGAAATACTTGAAATATCTATCTCAAAGTTTGCGGTACCCTCAAAGTTCTTTCTATCAACCTCTACTACACCATTAAATTTTGAGAATTCTCCGAATACATCCTCTGCAAATAATACTTTTATTGAAAATTTTATATTACTTTCAGTGTTGACCACATTCCATCGTTCAAGAGCAATTGAGGTACTGGGTAAAAGAAGTAATAATATTAATAAAAACTTATTCAGATTTTTTAAACCACATTCTTTTTAGAGTTTGATCTTTTTTTATATAATGATGGTAAAGACTAGCTCCAACATGAATAATAAATAAACCAACTAGTATAAGACCAATATTTGAGTGAATTGAAAAAGCTACGTCAGAGTTAGCATCACTCTTTTCAACGAGCGGGGGCAAGGAAAATAAACCAAAAAAACTTACACTCGCACCCCTGGCCGAGGAATATGCCCATCCAGAAAAAGTTAGAATGATAATAGCTGCATAAAAGAAATAATGAACAGATTTTGCAGTCACTTTTAAAAGTTTATTTTCTTGCAAAGGATCTGGAACCACATTCATAAATCTCCAAAATAATCGAAGAAAAATAAAAAATAAAATCAAAATACCAAATGATTTATGTAAATTAAATAAAAAGAAGCGAAGAGGACCCCTTTCAAGATCGCCCATAATAAATCCAATTGAAAAATTAATGACAATTACTAATGCCATCAACCAATGAAAATTTTTTGTAATTACACCATAATTTGTATTCGTATTTTTTAACATTAAGTTTCTTTATAAAGAATTTATATATACAAACATACTTTTAATTTATTTAAAATAAATGTAATTCTTTTTGATAATGAAAAATCAATATTCTATTAATGAGATTTTGGGTGCAGTAGATACTATTCTTTCAGAAGAATTTAACTTAAGGGAGGATTTAGCACAAATAGAGGTAAAAAATGTTGATGAAAAAAATAAAAAAGAAAAGACAAAAAAAAGTGAATTACCGCTTCTATTGAAAAAAACTGTGGAGTATCAAACTCTAATTTTGAATAATATGGTTGATATTTTAGTTTTAAATACAATTAAGAAATGATTATTACCTGCGAGTGTCAAAAGTATAGGTTTGTAGTTAAAGCTGAAGATATTGGTCCTCAAGGACGATTAGTACAGTGTGGGATGTGTGATAAGCAGTGGTTCCAAGAACCACCATCCAAAGATGAGATTAAAATTTTAAAAGATAACTACGTAACCGTTAATGATGATAACGAAGATGAAATTAAGAGTAAGCCAAAAATAAAAAAAGACTCATCTAAATATGTGCCAGTTAAATATAAGTCAGAACCTTTTTTAACTTTAACGAAAGTTTTTTGGTTTACTTTATTAGCTTTAGTTCTGCTAATCTATATGAGCATCGAAAACAAGAATCTAGTACTAGGCTCATTTCCTAAAGCGATAGATTATTATGACTTAATTCAGGCGCTTTATGAACAGATACTTGAAATAAGTGTGCAGTTCATTGATTTTTTTACTCCAAAGACTAATAGTAACTAATTAAAAAAAGTTTAGGACTCTAAGTTTTTATTTGCTATATACCTGCCTCATTAATTCAACTTAAAGTAATTAATATGAAAACAATACTAGCTACTATTGTGAGTATGATTTTAGCTGTGTCATTTGCTAATGCTCAAGCAAAAACTTGCGCTGATCTAATCAAAGCATACGACACTCAAGTTAAAACTGCTAAGTTAGATGCTGCAAACTCTAAAAAAGCTGCAGATCTAAGAAAAGCTGCAGATGACCAAAACAAAGCAAAAAAAGAAGCTGATTGCGTAAAATCAATCAATTCTGCAACTGCTTTATTGGCTCCAGCTAAGAAGTAGATATCATTTTAAAGTGCCAACAGTGTTGGCACTTTAATCAGTCCTCTTAAACACTTCCAAAAAAACTATCGAAATTTTCGTTAAGTTTGGTATATTACTGCTACAAACTAATTAGTTAATTAAATGAAAAAAATATTAACAATACTTTTTAGCATTTTGTTTTTAGCTACAGCAGCTTATGCAGCATCTTGTCCTGCATTAATGAAACAGTATGATGAAAAAGTTAAATCAGTAAAATTAGATGCAGCAAAAGCAAAACAGGCTACTGATCTTCGAAAACAAGGTGAAGATTTACATAAAGCTGGAAAGCATGCTGACTCTGAAAAAGCTTTAAAACAAGCTTTAGCGCTAATAGGCGTAACAGTTAAGTAATACTTTTAAAAGCGCATGGCCCTATATGGGTTGTGCGCTTTTTTTTTCTTCTTTTAGATTTTTCTAATATAAGGTTTAATGATGGAGGCTAAAAAGGGAATTTTATACTGGTTAGCTAACTTATTTTTAAAAAATCAACATTCAAAATTTGGATCCATACTCAATTCCTCAAAGGCCTGGGCTAAAGTTCCAGCGTTATATTTTCCATTTAATTTATTCTTTAAAGCAATCAGTAGAAAAAAATCTCTAATTGAAGAAAGTTTAAGAACATTAATATCTATTCGTGTTTCTCAGCTTAACAATTGTTCCTTTTGTATTGATATGAATAGCTATCTTTATCTTAAGGCCAATTCTAAAGAAAAAATTAAAGATCTTTTGCTTTATAGAACTAGTCCTATTTTTTCAGAAAAAGAAAAAATAGCTTTAGAATATGCTGAGATGGTTACTTTAAATAAAGTGGATGACGATTTAAGAGATAAACTTCAAAAACATTTTACAGATGAAGCTATAGTTGAACTTACAGCAATCGCTGCGTTTCAAAATATGTCTGCTAAATTTAATAGTGCACTAAAGGTTGAGTCTAATAACCTATGTGAAAGAGAGAGTAATTAAAATTTATGAAAGCATTTGTTGTCCTCGGAAATCAGCTGTTTCCAACAGAATATTTAAAAGATTTCAAATCCTACCATTTTTTTATGGCAGAAGATTATGGTCTTTGCTCTTTTGTAAAACACCATAAGCAGAAAATTCTACTCTACCTAACTTGTATGAGAGAATACCGCGATAAACTTATCAAAGAGAAGTTTAAAATTAGTTATTTAGAAGCTGAAAATAAAAACTTCAAAGAAACATATGAGACAAAGCTTTTAGAGTTTTTAAAAAAAAATAATATTAAAGAAGTTCAATTATTTGAGATAGAGGATATTTTTTTTGAAAAAAGATTAGTCAAATTCTTTCAAAAAAATACAATCTCTTTCACTTTTTTGAGGTCTCCAATGTTTTTGACCTCTAGAGCAGAATTTAAGGATTATTTACAAAAAAGTAAAAAACCTTTCATGGCAAACTTTTATAAGGATCAAAGAATTAGACTTAATATTTTAATTAATAGTAAACAAGAACCCTTGGGGGGTAAATGGAGTTTTGATGAGGAAAATAGAAAGAAACTTGCCCACAAAATTAATATTCCAATTTTTAAAAAATTTAAAAGCTCAAGATATTTAAAAAATATTAAAGATATAATCCTAAAACATTTTGATGATCATCCAGGAAGCTTAGAAAGTTTTAATTATCCAACTTCACGAGATGACGTTGTAAATTTACTGGATGGTTTTTTAGACGAAAAAATATCAAATTTCGGTGACTATGAGGACTCGATCACGCAGCAATCACATACTGTATTTCATTCTGTTTTAAGTCCTTTTTTAAATCTTGGGTTAATAGTTCCGAAGGAAGTTGTTTATAAAACAATTTCATTCTGCAATAAAAAAAAAATTAAAATAAATAATCTTGAGGGTTTTGTAAGGCAAATCATCGGATGGAGAGAATTTATGAGAGGTATTTATAAAAATTATGAGGACGAATTATTGAATAAAAATTTTTTTAAACATAAACGTAAAATGAAAAATACTTGGTATACTGGTAGTACAAATATACCTCCCCTTGACCATTCAATAAAAAATTGTCTTCAGTTTGGCTATGTCCACCATATTGAACGTTTAATGGTTCTTGCAAATATAATGAATCTTTCAGAAATTGAACCTATGGAAGTTTATAGGTGGTTTATGGAAATGTTCGTAGACTCATCTGATTGGGTCATGGCTCCAAATGTCATGGGTATGGGATTGTTTAGTGATGGAGGAATTTTTGCAACAAAACCTTATATTTGTGGTTCTAGTTATATTTTGAAAATGAGTGACTTTAAAAGGGGTGGCTGGTGTGAGGTTATGGATGGTTTGTATTGGAGATTTATCGATAAAAATAGAAATTTTTTTTCTAAGAACTATAGACTTGCTATGATGGTTAAAGTTTTTGATAAAATGGATAAGGTTAGAAAAGCAAAAATTCTTAGCCTTGCAGATGATTTTATTAAAAAAAATACTAATTAGATTTTAGTATACTGTCATAAGAATTTTATGGGCCCGTAGCTCAGTTGGTAGAGCAATTGACTCTTAATCAATTTGTCACTGGTTCGATCCCAGTCGGGCTCACCAACGATGAATGTAAATAAATTATTTATTCCAATCCTAAAAAGAAAAAAAAATACAAGTAAGTCATATACGAAATATTTGCTATATAACAACCAAACGTAAGTAACATTCCAATTTGTCTATAACGCAAAATATTTTTGTACATACTTATGGCGTGAAATATTCTTCCAAATAAAAAAAGTGTATTGACGATTAAAATATAGACCCATTCAGCGCCTAAATACTCGGCTAAAATACATGAAAGAATAAAGAAAACTGTATATTCATAAAAATTAGAATGTGCTCGGGTTGCTCTTAAAAGTTCCTCATTGCCCCCCGTTCCAAAAGCAACTTGGCTTTTTTTTCTTACACTTATGGTTTTAAAAGAAAGAAACAGGTAAAAAGTTAGAAAAATAATTGTAAATAAGACTGTTATTGAGGTCATGTATTATAATTTTATATATATGTTTAATATTATTAGTCTAATTTTTTAATTTTATTAGATAGTGATTATTTTAAAAAATTAAATTATTGTAAAAAAGGTATGCAAAAAAATACTCTCTTACTGTTACTAGGTATTGTAGTTGGTATTGGAGCTTTTCTTTTTGTTTTAAGCTGGGTTGTAGATTACTATGGCTACATAGGGGCCTTTTTATTACCTTTAATAGTAGTCACAGCTTATCTTTTGTTTAGAAAATTAATTTAAACTAATATTAAAAAATTTTTTTTTATCAAAAATACCGATTACAAGTGAAGTCCCAAAAACAATAATTAAAGCAGAAAATAACATCCATAGAGTTACTTTTTCATTTAAAAAAACAAAACCATAAAGAATCGCAAAAACTGGTATTAGAAACGTTACAAGCAGACCAACGGTTGCTCCAGCTTTCTTAACAAGACCAAAGTAGAGAAAGTACGCATATCCACTGCAAATAAATCCAAGAAAGAAAATTGAACCCCACGCCGAAATGGATGGAATTTTGTCAGGCATATAAAATAAAGCGAAAGGTAGTAATACAATTGAAGCACTAATTAGACTTCCTGTAGATGTTGCAACAGGAGGAATTGTTGAGAGATATTTTTTTATATAACAAGCTCCAAAACCGTAACAAGTGGTGGAAACTAATGCTGCTAAGATACCAAGTGTTGCATTATCGATCTCTAAATGGATGTCATCGTGGGAGAGCATAAAGATTCCTAGAAAGCCTAAAATTAGTCCAAAGATTTTAATAGAGTTTAATTTTTCTTTTAGCCAAATGGATGCAACAATTGCTCCAAACATTGGTGTTGTTGCATTAATGATTGAAGCTAGTCCAGCGCTTATATACTGCAGTGCAAAAGAATACGTAGTCCAAGGAATAGCTGCGATAAATAGACCAATAAAAAAGATTTTTTTCCAATGATTTTTAAGTTGCTTAAAGTGATTTCTTAAAAACAATCCAGGAAGTAGTATCAACATTCCAAAAAAGATTCTTAAAAAACTTGTCCCTATAAAGCCAAATTCAAAAACTGTAATTTTAACAAAGAAGAATGCTCCACCCCAAATGGCACTTAGTAGAAAAAAAATTCCAATCCAATCATGGTAGGAACTTTTTTTCATTATTTTTTTTCTGGAAATTTATTGCTTAGATAAACTGTTAAAGTAAGAATGATTATAATTACTGCTAGAGAAATAAAGACTGGTATTTTAATTATATCCACAAGAAGCATTTTTGTTCCTACCCAAACTAAAATTATAGCAAGGCCATAGGTAATTAAGTGAAATTTAGTTGCAGCTGCCTGCAACATAAAAAACATAGCTCTAAGACCGAGTATTGCAAAAACATTGGAGGTAAGAACAATAAAAGGATCAAGGGTAATTGCAAAGATCGCAGGTATTGAGTCCACCGCAAATATAATGTCTGTTAGCGCAACTAAAGACACAACCATTAATAACGGGGTTGCAACTCTTTTACCATTTTGAATAGTAAAGAATTTCTCTCCATCAAACCCTTTGCTAACTTTTATTATTTTTTTCAATATTTTTAGAAGAGGATTTTCCTCTAAAGGAACCTCTTTTCCAGCTGCAAACCACATTTTTATTCCAGTAATTACAAGAAAGGCACCAAAGACATAAAGTATCCATGAAAATTCTTTAACAAGCCATACACCTAAAAAAATCATAATGGCTCTTAGAATTATTGCTAAGATCACACCTATTAGTAAAACTCTTTTTTGAAATTTGATTGGAACTCTAAAATAAGCAAATATCATTAAGAAGATAAAAACATTATCTACAGCAAGCGACTTCTCTATTAGATAGCCTGTTAAAAATTCTAACGATTTTGCATTCGCAATTTCCGTATTAAAGTCTGTATAGATGTATATCCAGTATAGGCCGTTAAATACGACGGATATTAGTATCCAAAAAATTGACCAGTCTAATGCCTGCTTGAAAGAAACAGAACCGTTGTCATTTTGTTTTAGTAAAAAAAAATCTAAAATAAGAGCAAATACAACTATGAGAAAAAAAGCTGTCCAAAGCCATAGTGGTGTAGAGGGTTCCATGTATTATTAATTAAAAACCAGATATATAAATTTAATTCAATCTAATACAGTTAAATGTCAAAAATACGATCGTACATCAAGACAAAGTGTGGCGTAGAAAAATATAATAAACTTAAAGATAAAAAAGGTTTTTTACCTCGTATTAGACTGTATTGGTTTATATTACTTGCCTCTCTTAGAGATTATTTAAAAAAATAATTTAGAATAACCTAAAAGAAACAAAGGTATTTGAATACCAAAGTTTACCATGATAGCTCTGTCATTAGTAAAATATCCAGCCATAGTCCAACCTATGGCACCAATACCGTGAATTAAAATATTTAATGGATAAATATTTAAATTGGTAAGCAAAATACCAGATAACACTAACAGAGTACTGAACCACTTTAAGTATTTTTTAATTAAGTTCATTTTTTAACTTTATCAATTGATTGACTAAAATATATTAAATTCTGATGAAAAATAATGAAATCAAAAAGAAAATTAAATACTGGGCAGAAAACTTAAATTTAGTCCAAGGCTCAGATAGAATTGAATACATCATCGATCAAGGAAAAAAATTACCCCTACTAGATAACAAATTCAAAATTGATAATTTTAAAATACATGGCTGTGCATCTAGTCTGTGGTTGGTTCCAAAATTTACTAGTAAAACTTTAGAGTTAAGTGCTGATGCGGATGCTTTTATAACTAAAGGAACTGCTTTTATTATTTTAGATATATTAAGTGGTAACTCTTATGAAGCCATCAAAGATGTAGCAATTGAAGATTTTAAACCTCTTGATATGAAAAGCATTTTAACTCCTCAACGACAAAATGGATTAGGTAATCTTATACTTACAATCAAAAAGTACGCAGAGCAGAAGTAAAATTTAAAAAATCATAGGATAAATACGACGAAGACTTAAAGTAATTATTAGTAACCCTACAAGAATTAGCATTAATTTAATTTTAATTTTTGAGACAATTTTTGCTGCAACAGGCGCTGCTATTAAGCCACCTACCATCAACCCAGCTATAGCTTCCCAATCTATAATATCAATGAGTATTCCAAGCGATATTCCAGTTGCAAGATTGACAAAAAATTCAGCAGCACTCACTGTACCTATAGTTTTTCTTGGTTCGTTACCGCTTCCAATTAAACCAGTTGTAACTATAGGACCCCAGCCACCGCCGCCTACAGCATCAAGAAAACCACCAGATGTTGCAAGTGGAATAACTCCTTTTATTTTGTTATTTTTTAAAAACTTAAGTTTCTTGAATGCTTTTAAGAAAATAACAAAGCCCATTATCAGAAGATAAATTGATACAATTATATTTAAATATGGGATTTCAAATTTGTTAATAACGATAGCACCTATGATTCCTCCTATAACACCAGGAATAACAATTTTTTTAAAAAGACTAAAATCTACATTTTTAAACTTTGTATGTGATAATGCGCTTGCACCAGTTGTAAATATTTCTGCCAAATGTACATACGCTGTTGTTTGAACTGGTGGAACGCCTATACTCAAAAGAAATGTGGAGGCACTAACACCATAGGCCATACCTAAACTACCATCTATTAGCTGGGCCAAAAGTCCAAAGAAGAGACACCAATAAAACAACTTTAGATTGAAGTCGTTTTTATCTTGCAGATGTAAATATTCTAAAAATAAGCCAGCGCTTACAAGCAATATCGCTACAAGTATATAAAATATTTTATTACTCAAAGTTTTACTAGTAATTTTTAAAATTAAATCATGTTAACTTAAATTTATGAAATTGGAAAAGATTTCGATTTTAATTTTTTTTTTAAGTTTGTTTATAACTTCTAAATTTGCTTTTGCTGAAGAATGTGGACTGCCATTTGAGAAAAAATCTGACAACTTTGTAGTTGGTTATGGCAGTTTAATGAATTCAAAATCAAGATTAGGCACAGCCCCAACGTCAGAGGAGTTTTATCCTATAGTGATTTATGATTATAAGAGGTCGTTTGGCCAAAGAGGAAATTTTTATAAAACAACTTTTTTAACATCCCAAAATCAAAATAATTCTTTTTTCAATGCTATTTATTTTAAGGTAAGCGAAGACGATTTAAATAGAATTGATAGAAGAGAGTCTGGATACTGTAGAAAAAAGGTAGATAATGGTAAAATTGAACTTTTAGGTAAAGATAAAAATAAAAGTAACAAAGTTTTTTGGATATATGCTGCAAGAGCTGAAAATGTTAAACCACCATCAAAAGATTATCCAATAGCTCAATCGTATGTGGATCTTTTTCTAGGAGGTTGTTTTGAAGCTGAAATTAAATATGAGCTAAAAGATTTTGCAAAACAATGTGTTGAGACAACTGATAATTGGTCTAAATCATGGGTGAACGACAGAGTTCATCCTAGAAGACCCTTTGATATTCCTTTTGCAGTTAGAATTGATAACTTGCTAAAAGAGAAAATTAGTTTTTATCAAAACATAAAAATTGAATAAAAACCTTTCAAACCCTCGCTTTTAGTACTGGGTTTATTTTATAACTAAATTGTTTTAATAGAGTTTCGTGAAAAAAATAATATTTTTTTTATGTCTTGCTAGTCTCTTTTGGATTGGAGTTGCTGAGGCAACAAAGAAAGAAACTAAAAAAATAAGCCAACCTGCTAAAAAGAAAATTACAGCAACATCCTGGGTTGTTGTTGATGAGTTTGGTAAAGTTTTAAAAGGTCAAGACATAAACGATACTCATTCAATAGCATCGATTACTAAGTTAATGACTGCTATGGTCATTCTAGATGCAAATCAAAATCTCGATGAACAATTAGAAAATTATACTCGAAGACAGCATATACTTTTATCGTTGGTTCGATCAGATAATTATTCATCCAACTTACTTTGTGACTATTTCATAGGCGGCTACGACGATTGTATTAAAGCTATGAATGTAAAAGCTTCAAAACTTGGAATGAAAGATACCATATTTGTTGATGCCTCAGGCTTAGATGAACACAACTTATCAACTGCAAGTGATTTAATTAAGATGGTTCAAGCAGCGCAGTTTTATCCGTTAATCGTTCAATCATCATCGAATAGAGCAGTAAAAATTAAAGGAATTGTCTATAGAAATACAAATCCATTAATTAATAAAAAAAATAAATTTTTGGTTAGTAAAACTGGATGGACTAGAGCTGCAGGAGGTTGTCTTGCAATTATGACTGAGAAAAAAAAAATTGCAATTGTGCTCAATAGTAGAAGTGTAAAAACTAGAATTCCAGAAATACAATACTTAGTTAAGAGCTATAATTAATTTTTAATTTCTTCAGATATTTCGATTAGGTTTTGATCTGGATCTCTTACATAGATTGATCGTAATGTTGAAGTAGCACCAGTTCTTTCAACCGGACCCTCTACAATTTTAATTTTTTTTTCATTTAACAACTCTATAAATTTATCAAGAGGTATTTCTGAAATAAAGCAAAGATCAAGCGATCCTGGAGTTGGATGTTTTGCTTTAGGTTCAAACTCTTTTCCGTATACATGTAAATTGATTTTTTGCTTACCATATCTCAGTGCTTTTCTTTCAACTTTAGGCTTTCCTCCAAAAAAAGTCTCAAGCTTCATTCCTAAAACATCTTTGTAAAAATATATACACTCATCAATATTACGTGTTGTTAAAACCAAATGATCCAGATGTTTAATCATATGTTTAATTTAAATCTCTACAACGCCACCAATCTCAACAGTTTTGTTTCTTGGTATTTGATAGTATTCGGTAGCAGACTGCATCATACGGTGCATATAAATAAATAATCGATTTATCAATGATGTATCTTTTGAAACTATTTTTATACGTCCTACAAAAAAACTTGTAGTTTCCATATCAAATTTAAATTCTGTTTTTCTAAGTAGCGCTAAAACCCTTGGAACATTCGGCTCTTCCTGAAAGCCATAGCGGACCGTAATAGCGTAAAATCCTTTTTTAAGTTTTTTTACGATCAATCTTTCATCGTTTCTAAGTTTTGGAAAATTTTCAAAAACAACATGCATGCAGGCAATTTTTTTATGTAAAATTTTGTTATGATTCATATTGTGAAGTAATGCTTGAGGGACAACTTTTAAGTTAGGAACAAAAAATATAGCAGTGCCCGATACTCTTTTAACTTTTAATTTTTTAATTTTATTTAAAAAATCCTTGAGTTTTGTAGACCCACTCCATCGTGCTGACAAAAGTCTTGTTCTTCCAGTTATCCAGCTAAACATTAGGAAAAACAACACAAATGCTACAGCTATTGGAAACCAACCACCATCGAAAAACTTCAACAAGTTTGATGAAAAGAAAATTAGATCTATGATAAAAAATAAAAAGAATACAGGAATAAAGAAAAATTTATTCCATCTTCTAACTTTGACAAGAAGATATGTTGCAAGAATAGTATCTACTAGCATAGCGCCAGTTACGCTAATTCCATATGCACCTGCTAAGTTTTCTGCACTTTGAAAGGTAACTACTAAAAATGCAACTCCTAGGAATAAGGCAATGTTGATTTTTGATAAATATACCTCTCCGAACTCGTCACTTGTATGCCTTACTCTTAATCTTGGAATATATCCTAGCTGAACAGCTTGCGAGGTTATCGAAAAAACTCCTGAGATTACCGCTTGCGATGCAATAATGGTTGCAATTGCCGCAAGGATAATTAAGGGAATCAAACCCCACTCAGGAGCAAGTCTGAAAAAAGGATTATCGATTGTTTTTGGATTATTTAAAAGTAAAGCCCCTTGTCCATAATAATTTAAAAGCAGACATGGAAAAACAACTGAGAACCAAGAAATACGAATAGGTTTTTTTCCAAAATGGCCCATGTCAGAGTACAAAGCTTCAGCCCCTGTAATTGCAAGAACTACTGCTCCAAGAATAAGCATACTTATCCCAATATTTTCTGACAAAAACTGATAGGCATACTTTGGGTTTAAAGATTTTAAAACAATCGGTTTTTCAATTATCTCTACTAATCCAAGTGCTCCAATGGTTATAAACCAAAGAAGCATAATAGGACCAAAAACTGATCCAATTTTACTAGTTCCAAATCTTTCAACTGCAAAAAGAATAGATATTAAGCCTAATGATATGATGACTATGTAATTTTGAAATGCAGGATTTAAAACCTTTAATCCTTCAACCGCAGATATAACTGATATGGCTGGTGTAATTAAAGCATCTCCAAAAAATAATGACGCCCCTATTAGTCCAAGGATCATAACGATTGGACCTTTACCAATTTTTCTTTGAAGAAGAGCGGTTAGTGCAAATACACCTCCTTCACCATGGTTATCTGCCCTCATTATTATGGTTAAATATTTAATGCATATTACAGTAATTAAAGCCCAGGTGATTAGTGATAAAGCACCATAAACTGCAACTGTAAAACCAGCTCCAACAGATTTAGTAGCTTCAACAGACAGTTTTAATGCGTATAGAGGAGAGGTTCCAATATCTCCAAAGACAACCCCAAGAGTTGAGATGACTATTAGAGTTAAACTTTTCTTTTCTATATCTTTAGTACCGTTTTTTCCTTTATTATTGATCATTAAATAATTTGTTAAATCTGTTTAAGTGAGAGTTTACAGATACTAGGTTACATTTTGGGTGAAGACTTATTACAAGCATTTTTAAAGTAAATAAAAATAAGATTTTTATAATATTTAGAACGTTAAAATATCTAGTTTTTTTAAACAAAGTAACTTTAAAGTTGTATTTTTAAAATTTAAATTTTTTTAAAAAATCTTCTGCAATAACTTTGTGTCCTTCAGAATTAAAGTGAATATCACCAAGCTGATAATATTTTTTAATAATATTTTTTTTTGTATCAGCGCTATTTTTATCATTCATAAATAACGGGTAGTGATTTATGAAGTTTCTACATCTATTTTTACAAAATTCTTCCCACATTTTAACGTGTCTATTATATGTAACATCATTTAGTATAGTTTGAGGCCAAGGATATACAGCAATTGACGCTTTTATTTTAAGTTTATCTAAGTAATCAAAAATATCATCCATCGTCCTTAACTGTTCTTCAATTCCTCTAGCTATACCGTAGTCATAGCCCTTTATTTTGTCCTCTTTCACATAAGTCCAAACAGAGCGCAGATTCATTTTTGAATATATTTCAGCAATATCTTTATCTATGATTTTTGAAGGGTCTGTATAAATCTCGATTGGTTTTAAAAGACCTTCACCAACTCTATATCTGTTACTTTTAGTAAATCTAAATATTAATTGGTCAAGCATTGGAAATTTTGCATTGATGTACCATTCAATTCTTTTATTCCATTGTTTATCTCTTACTTTTTTATCTGGTAGCAACACATAAGAGTTCATGTCATCAATTAGATCTGACACATCGATATAAAAAATAATATGATTAAATTTAAAACCGTTATCAATAAAATATTTGAGTTTTGAATAATATATTTTTGGAGAATAAGAACTTACTCCCATATTTGCAACTTCAGGAATTGTTTTTTTATTAATAATACCTACAAAAGTTTCTTCATAAGGAACTCCAAGACCTTCAACAAATGAATCCCCAAAGATTGCAAGTGTATAAGTTTTTTTTGATTGAGTATTACATTTGTATTTTAAACCCCATTCATCAGTACAAAGTCTATACGTCTTTGGTCCCCACCCAGTTTTTTGGTAATTAATATTAGGTGCAAGCGCATGATGATAAACTTCATGTCTAATTCTTTGTTTCTTATGATAGACGGGGTTATCTTTAATGGATGCTATGTATTTATCTCTAACGTAGGATCCAAAAAAAAAGTCTAGGGTTAAAAATATAATTACAGTGATTAAAAAAATTGTAATTGCTTTTAGAAAAAATTTTCCTATTTTCTTTAACATTAAATATATTTTAAAAAGTAGACAAACTAATAAAGTTTAGTTAATGAGCAAGTAATTTTTATACTATGGCAACAATACAAGTAAGTGATGACACTTTTGATAAAGATGTCCTAAAAAATGACAAAAGTGTTTTAGTAGATTTTTATGCAGATTGGTGTGGCCCATGCAAGATGGTTGCACCCATTCTTGAAGAAATATCTGACGAGATGAAAGATA
>Ga0194123_10003870_pt1 | contig 17525 bp, 14 predicted proteins | sample TA2MahsurfametaG_5_FD_155479 | JGI IMG/M metagenome (GOLD analysis project Ga0194123, IMG submission 155479) | Freshwater microbial communities from Lake Tanganyika, Tanzania - TA2015023 Mahale A surface | ecosystem: Environmental > Aquatic > Freshwater > Lake | place: Tanzania: Lake Tanganyika... | reverse complement strand
TTCGACGCCACCAGCACCGGCACTATCCCAAGCGCCGCAAGAAGAAGACCTAAGCGGCTGTTGAACGCCAGCACAGCCGCTAAAGCCAACAGCCCAGAGACCACCAGCACAACCGCTAACCGGCGCTGAGTGCCGATCACCAGAAGCCAGAGACCCGGCACCAACCAGGCCAGCGCAAGAGCAGCGTTCTGCTCGATGGAACGCACATTCATCAGCAAATCAGTGCCCCACGGCACCGAGATCAACTGCTCCCGGCGGCGCAACCAGATCTCAAGCAGTTGGCCCGCAGGGAAGAAGCGGCTCTTGAGCAACACAATCCAAGCAAACAGTAATGCCCCCAAGCCATAAGCCAGCCAAAGGCCAGCCATCTGCCGCCAACTCAGCACAGCTGCGGAGCGACCCCCAATCCAAAGACCAGCTGCTGGAAGCAAAGCTATACCGATCAGATCCCACAAATCTCGACCGGCGAACGTCCAAAGACCAAAATGCAGAGAAATCAAGCCATAGCTGATCCCGAACACCAGCAGCACCGGTGCACAGCAACGAATCACGCTAGGAGGAGACAGGAGTGCTGCACGGCAGCGCCACGCCAACAAGATGTACGCCAGCGCCATCAGGCTGAAGGCCTTGGGTACATGCAGACCCATCAAGCCGAGAGCCACGTGTAGGAGCCAATCACTCACAACAGGGGCTCCAAGTCTCGGATTAGTGCTTGCTCCAGAGCATTCAAGTTGGGCTGTAGCTGCCTTTGATAAGGGTGCAGGCGACGGTCTAATTCAGGAGAAGGATCGGCTGGCGGGCAGGAAAAAGGCCGCTGCAGGGCCCGATGGAAAGCGTTGTAGAGACCTCCTCCGAGCACGCTGGCAGAGGCATCATGGCGAGCTGCGTGACGCGGATCAAGCTGAAGGATCCGATAGGGCAGGTGACGGCAGAGCAGTGGATTGAGCGCCATTGAACCATGTTCACACCACAGGCGATAGGCACTACGAAGACGTTGAAACAACTCTGGAATGGGCACACCAGTGGGATCCAGCACTGTGTAGCCATGGCGCTGGAAGAGTGCGCAGACAAGCTCAAGGTTGGCAATTCTCTCAGGCCTCATCGAGCACAAAAAGACCTTTTCTTGGTGAATTCGAGTTGTTGCTGTGGCCATGGCAACGCCCACCACATCCCGGGCCAGGGAAAGATTCTGCCATGGGCTCAACCGGGGCAGGATCAGGGCATTCGTCAGCAGCAAGTTCTGGCGAAGCAGCTGATCAGGCGTCCAAAGCTCCAAGCTGCCAGGTGGACAGAGTTGCTTCAGCCAGGCCGCCCACTGAGGAGAAGGAGCCGTAACCAGCAGGCGCCGGCCTTCGGCGGTGATACGGCGATCAGAGGAAAACCAAAGAATGGCGCCTAACTGGTCACCCACCCAATGGCCAAAATGACTGCTCAGGTGGGGGAACACAGCATAAGCACCCTCCAGCTTGTGCGCATCGCTTGAAAGCCGTCGGCGAATGGTGTGAAACTGAATCAGGCGGTAGGCGGCCGCCTGGCCAAAACTGACCCCATTCACAAGCGACCAGGTCTCAATACTGGGGTAACTAGGTAGCGCTGAGTTGCGGTAAGGGTGGCTGACCAACCGAACGGGCTGGACTACAGGCAGATTCAACCGGTCGAGATCAAGGATCGCCTGCTGGGCGATCCCCAACGGTGGAGGACCGAAACCCAACGGGCTGAGTCGATGCCTGTAGCCCAACAGACCAAAATCCGCAGCACCAAGCCAAAGTGCACGGACAGTGTCGCCAATCCAACGTGGGATGCGCATCACCAATAGCAGCCACCATCGACCAAGGCAGATGCTGCAGGTGTTTCTTCCGGAAGTGGTCGAACCCACGCCTCATTACTGAGCGCCGCATAGGAAGGAATCACTTCCCACCGGCGACCGGTGATTCCAAAAAGTAACTGTAGGGCACCCCCCAGATGCAGGGCCGGACGACTCATCCTCTTGATCGCCGCGGCAAGAGGGAGGCCATAGGCACCACAACCTACAAGTGCCACATCGAAGCACAGAGATGCCACACGGTCAACAAGTGAATCGAGAGCGACTATCCAACTGCTGTAACCCTCAGTGAGACCGCCAAGAGTTTGGGGTGGAATCAATGTAATCAGCTCAAATTCGGGCAGCACACGGGGATCAGAAAAAAGCTTCAAGCGATGCAGGTACTGGCGTTCGATACTGGTGGCGAAGGGATGAACAACAAGCACTTTGGATCCGGCTAGTGCAGCACTCCAGGGTCGTGGATGCCACCAGGGCTCCAGAGCAGAGAGAGTGCATCGCTTCGCCACCGAAACACCTTCAGCAATAAGGCGAGCTTGATACGGGCTATCCCAGACAGCAAGCAAGTCCACCTGCTCAAGGGAATCGTACAGACGTTCAGCTGTTCTATCCAGGTTAGGTGCGTCTAATGGAAAAATGCCAGCGTTGTGATGAGCCTGCTTCGTCGTTATGCGACTGAAATGGCCTGAACACCATTTCGATTCACCCAACAAACGGGCTTCTACCGATCCAAGCCGCCCTAACAGAAAAGGCCTTCTGGAACGCAAAGCAGACTCTATCCATTCAGAAGCCTCAGTATCCGGAAGGATACTCTCAAAAACCTTGGGGTACCGCCAACGAGCCCATCGTGCTGACAACGAACGCCCTCGCTGTTTCAGTGCGTGCTTGAAAGTCCATAGCGTATTAGTCATAACGTTGGAATCCAGGACTCAACAAACACCCCAATACCAGAAAAGATATCTGGTAAGAGATACCATCAGAAAATTCAACCGGCTGGAGCAAGGATCCGAGGAAGAGCAAGACTAGTGACATTGCAACAAGCCATGAGGAAAGCCGAAGATCACAAATGACGCATATGATAAAGGCCAACAAAAAGAAAGCCGGGAGCCAGCCATGGCGCAATAATGTATCAATATAGAGATTGTGCGACCAATAATCATGAGGCGGGGAAGAGAATGCACCCAAAACAGGAATCGCTTCAGATGTCACAAAACATCCTGCATTGCCAAGCAGTTGCAAGCGCCCATTCAATGGCGTGGAAGAGGCAAGCGGATAAATTGTATATCTGAATAGCATGGATTTGTTAACAATCGCCAATCCAGCAGCAAACAAACTAAAAAAAATAAGGCGGCTAGAGCCAAGGCTGCGAACAAAAGAATTCAACCTGGGTGCAAAGATGGAGAGGGAGAGAAGCACCCAGGCAAGAGAACTTAACATTCCTCGCAGAAAAAATAATGGGACAACGGAAAGCACAACAAGCCCTAAGTGAAAAAAATTATTTTGAGCTGGTTCACGAGGCATTGAGACAAAGCATGCCAGCAATAGCAACATTCCAACCACATAGAGGTTCTCCGTAGGACGCAGGCTGCTCGTGACAGCTAACTGATCACCTAATACAGTGAGCAAGACACTTACTACTATTGCGGTTCCTAGCCATAGGATCCACCCAGGCGGTCCTGACTCACGGCACAGTGCCACACAACCGATCCGATAGCCCATGAAAAGATTGAAAGGCATTAACAAATCTGCACGCACCTCCCATAGAGTCGACAAAGACCAGTTATCTACCATCAAGATTGGCTGCAGAACGAGCAGTAACGCGTAGCAGAGAAGCAGGTACGACGCTAAATTCATGGCAGCTCGGGAGCCAGGAAGCGTGCACAATGCCGCAAGCAGAAGGAAAGAAAGATAAAAATAGCAACCCTCAGCACGTGTAGCAACGCCAACAGCCGCAAAATTCATCAAGACGTACATCCACACAGAATGAACAAACCTGGTGAAAAACCCGCTTATTGGCATCGCAATAAATCCATAGAATCAGAAAAATTTAGCATAGAATACTTTGCCAGCTCAGAGCTGCTCATAAACAGAACATTTGCGGGGACGGGAATTGTGGGGTTAAGTTCTTCTGGAGAAACCACAAGCTGGAAAGATCTTTGCGTACCCCAGTTGACAAAAGGCAAAGAAGCAAGTCCTTGCGGGATTACTACCGTATCTAGAAACCCCACCATATAAAAAAATGCTCGAAGTCTGGGACTTGCGATCTGGTAGACAAATCCATCTCGCACCAAAGACAGACCAGAAGGGGCACCCTTCGCATAAAGAGAAGCATCTAGCGCTGGATCAATTTTTACAGCTTGAGTTGTTATTAAAATACGAGACAACAAGTCGGTAGTCGCCCCAAGGCCTACCACAGAGTCATATAAAGGATGCTTTGAACGACGCGTTAGCAAAACAACAGAACCATTGCAACTTAAAGCTGGCCTTTGGGCATCCTGAACAGACAATTTGTGTTTATCAGATAATCCAATGATCTGGTTACACATCATGGGTGCAGCCAGCTTGAAGCCCACCAGGAGAAGACAGGCAGCAGCAAAAGAAGTGCACAATCGAATGGTGCTATTATTAATTCGAAAGTATATTTTCATAGTACTTCCTATGTTGTTGAGCAACCTCAAGCCCAGAGGGGTAATGACTCACTGAGCTTAATGAGCGGCGCTCAAGACAATCCAGGATTGCGTCACACAATTCATCAGTGCAGTAAGGCTCAACGAGGTGGCCATAGCCACGGTGCAAGATCAAATCAGGCAAGCCCCCTTGCCGAAAGGCTACGACAGGTGTGCCGCAAGCCAGCGCCTCCGATGCCGACTGAGGTAGGTTATCCAACCTAGACGGCACAACAACAACATCAGCCGCCGAATATGCCAAAGCCAGGGAGACATCATCCTTCAGATAGCCTAGGAAGTGCTGTCGAAATGGAATCGGTATAGCCTTAGTTGGCGCCGACTGACCTAGAACCACGACTTGTGCATCGGGACTTCGATGGGCAAGTCTGAACAAAGCTGTCTGAAGTAAATCCCATCCCTTTCGTGGTTCCGTAATCCCACCCATCGCTCCAAAAAGCAATAAAGGAACGTCTTGAGGCAAATCCAATAGCGCCCGAGCCTTTTGCTTTTCAACCGGTCGGAACACAGATGGCAGGGCATTAGGAATGACAACACAGGGAACCCCAGCGAACAAAACAGAGGCCGATGCCTGATCGGCCATCCAGCGACTGGGGGCAATCAAATGTAAGTGTGGCAATAGCCCGGCCCAGGCACGGCGCTTGCGCAGCCACACCCATCGATCTAAATCGAGGCCTCGATCTCCCGCTGGCCGGTTATGGTCGAGATAGCCCTCTCTGAAGCGACGGTCGCTGAGGGCCACAGGGTAGTGCTCACTGCCACAGAAGGGCCAAGTGTCGTGAAGGGTCCAGATCACGGGGCCGCGCAGGCGGCCGATGGCTTCCACCGAAAGGAATTCATCCTGCAACCAGTGCAAGTGCAGCAGGTCTGTGCCTGCGGCGTTGAGCTCGCGGTCGAGTCTTGACGGTAAGGCCGCCACCGAATGGGTCACGACGTTGGCACTGAGCTGGGGCTTCTGCAACCACCAACTGGCGCTACTGCGCAGCAATGCCAGGGCCTGACGCGGCTTGGAGCAAGGCGCACGCACCGATGGGTCGCCGCTGCTGGCCTGAGCCGCCCTCAGGCTGCTGTCAATGCCGGCTTCGCGCAAGACCCGATGCAAGCGAAAGGCGGCCCTGGCCGCGCCCTGGCCAGCGTCATAGGTAGAGAGGTGCAAAACCTTCATCGCCACCCCATTAGGCGCAAGCCTTTCCGGGCCTTTCGGGCCATCTCCGCCCACCAGCTTCGCCGATAGAGGCGCTGGAAGGTATCGGCATCGCGCCAGCGGTCAGCCTGAATCACCTTGGGATGCACCAGCGGCAGTGAGAGACGACCACGACGGCCCAGGGGCGAACGCTCATCGAGGGTGTGGGTGGCCTCGGCGTGAAAGCCGATGTTCTCCACCAACTCCTCAGCCGGGATCACGGTCAAAAAGCCCTGCTGCCAGCAACTGAACTGCCAGATCATGTCCCAGGTGTCGATTTGACCCGCCGCCAGACGCTCCAACCAGCCACTCCATAGGCTGGCGAACTCCGCTCCACCCAGCTGCTCGAGCCAGCCAGCATCACGGAAGGCCGGCCAGCCAATCAAATCGCTATCGAAGCAACGCCAGGCGCGGCGCCAACTGGCCCAGCCCCAGCAGTGGCTATAGATCGAAAACCGGTAGCTACTGCCATCGAGGGGTGGCTGGCGCTGATGGTTGTTAGCCGCGATCACACCGATGCGATTGTCGTGGCGGTAGCGCTCCAACAGTTCCTGGCAATAGGGGAAGAAACTGGGATCGGGGAGGATGTCGTCCTCCAGGACGATGCCTTCCTCCTCCTGGGAAAAGAACCAGTCAAGGGCTCCGCTCACGGCAGCTCGGCAACCTTGGTTCTGGTCACTCAGCAGCGTGCTCAGCTGGCAGGGCCAAGAGATCGCGCCGCGAGGACTAGGACTGATCAGCCGGCGCACCGCCTGGCAATGCTCCGCCTCACCGGGGCGATCGACCCGGGGACCATCGCAGGCCACATAAAACCGTTGCGGTTGAAGTTCGGCCAGAACCGCTAAAACCTGAGCCGTGCATTCTGGGCGGTTGAAGGCGATCAGCAACACCGGAACCGAAAAGCTCATGGCGAGAAGGCATAGCCAAGACCGTAGGCGGCCGCAAGCAAAGCAGAAGCCACTATCCATGCTCGTAAGAGCCGGCTGCGGTCTGAAAGCAGGGCAAGCAATGCCAGGCTGCTCAGATCGATCCACACCCGGGTGTAATCGGGGAAGCGTGCCAGGATCTGCGTGCTGGTGCAGAGGGCAGGTAGCAGGTAGAGGCCGCAGGCTGTCCGAAGCCAGCAGTTGGGCCCGGGCCGCAAGGCCGTGACCAAAAGCACAGCCAAGGTTGCTAGCCAGAGCAGAAAACAGAGGCCATCAAAGAGCTGCTCAGCAGCTCCGGGGGGCGGCCCCGGCAAGGGCAACACGCCAAGCAGTTGGAATGCTTTGCGGGCGAGACCCACACCCGGCCACCCGAAATGCACACTGGCCAACAGACCATCTGGCGTGGCTGCGAAACGCATCCTCAGCAGCACGGTCCAGCCCAGCAGCGGCAACGGAAGTAGCGCCAGGGGGAGCAGCCAGCGCCAGCGGCGCTCCCAGAGCAGGGCGAATCCCGTCGCCATCCAACCCAAAAGTGCCGTCTCACGGGAAAGCAACGCCGCGCTCAGGCTGACCCCGAGCCGACCGAGGCAACGTTCGCGCCAGGCTATTGCGGCCGAAAGCAGCAGGGTGGTGGCCAACAAATCGGCCGTGTCGAGGCTCAGGATGATCCAGGTGGCGGGCATAGCCAAGATCGCCAGACCCCAGCGGGGTGAGCGTTGCTCCAACTCAGCCCAACGGGCCACCAGGCCGGCGGCACAGCCGACCAATGCCACGTTTACTATCCCGAGCGTCCAGGGAATCAGGGCCGGCTGGCCCAGACCCAGCAGCCAGGCCAGCAGCGGATAAAGCAGACGCTTGCCACGGTAGATGGGGTTATCCAATGCGGCGCTGCTGCCGGGATCGAGCTGCAGCGGATCGAGCGCGAGACTCAGGAATTGCTGGCCATCGTTGCCCCGCTTGCCGGCCAACACCACCACGGTTTGCCCCTTCAGGCGAGGCGAGAGGGGCAACTGATCGCCGATCCGCGCCAGGCCGGTGGGATTGCCGCCGTACTTACCGAACACCACCAAAGCCCAGACGAGGAGGGTGAGCAGAGCTGCGGCCACGCCGATTCCCGACGGGCCGATGGCGCCAGACCCCCCTTGAAGCACAGACTTGAGGCCAGCCTTGAACTGGGGCCAGCTCGGCCAAGCAGGGAGCAGAAACCCCCTGCCCCAGAGCTGGCGCATCCAGCGCTGCTCATGAGTCAAGGAGGTAGAAGGCGATGGTGGCAGCGCTGGCGCCGCATCGACCAGCTCCTGGACAAGGACACACCAAGCGGTCCGAACGGCCTCAGGGCCATAGAGCTTAGCTACGCGCTGTTGCCCTGCAGAGCCCAGCTGCCAAGCCCAATGAGGCTGCTGCAACAGAGCGATGCAGTGTCTGGCCAACTGGGCATCGTTGCTGGCCAGCAGCCCAGTCTGACCATCAAGCAGCGTCTGCACCAGTGCGTGGCGCCGCGGAGCTACCACCGGGATACCACAGGCATTGAATTCAGCGGCGCCAAGGCAGAAGGTTTCATCCTGACCGCTGGGGTTCACCACCCCAACTGCCACTGAGGACATGGCGGCATAGCGTTCCAGGCCACAGCGGCCCTCGAACATAACCCGGTCAAAGTGGCCGCTGCGCTCCAGAAGGCGACGGCAATACTGCTCGTATGAGCTCAAGCTTGCGACTTGGCCATAGAGGTCACCACCACCAAACACCCTGAGTCGCGCCTGGGGACAGTGCTCGGCAATCGCGCGCCACTGCAGAGCAAGCCGATCGAAGGCCTTGAATGGCGTGAGCGCCCCCATGTAAGCCAGATCGCAAGCGGCTTCGGCCTGCTGGAGGCTGCGGGGATGGCGCAGCTCTAAAGGAACCGCCACCGGATTAGGAATGACAACCGCGTGGCGAGATAGGCGGCTGTGTCTGAAGTAATCGAGCTGTGCGCCGCTGACAAGCAGCCAGCGCTGCAGTGCCGGCAAGTGCTCGTAACGGGACTGCTCTAGGCAGCCAAGGTTATGCAGCCATGCCACCAGAGGCAGAGGTGAGCGCTCCAAGGCTTCCCAATCGGCCGCAGAGGCAAATCCTGGGCGAAACACCAACGCCACAGCCCGAAGTGAAGCGGCCAGTTGCAGCGCTTCTGGCAAACCAGACACCACCATCAGGGAGGATGCGGGCAGGCCCTCCACGACCTGGGTAGCAGTGAGCAGAAGAACCGGCTCAACACTGCTACCGGCCAACAGACGCGACACCGCCACAAATGCGTACTCAGTGCCGCCGATGCCGGGATTGCCGAGACTCGGATCCGCCAATGGTCCTCGGCAGGCGATATCCCGGTTGTCGAGGTAGAAGGCCAGGCGCATGCGAACACAATGGCAGGTGGAGCGGGGGGCATGCAGCGTTGGAGCCCAGGAATGTCAACGACCAGACTGGCCCTGCTGATGAGCTGACGCTTGAGCTAAACTGACAATGGGTGGCAAGTGCCTAGCTGGGGCAAGGGGCCGTAGGGAGAAGCGCCTGCAATTGATTAAGTCCACCGGAGGAATGCTCCATCCGCAGGCCTTGGTGCAGACAAAAAGATACAGAATTGTGAGCGAGCATCCGCCCGTGAAACACTGAGAACGCTAAGATCAGTTCAGATATCAAATACGAAGTTGAAACGCATCGCGACACTCATTAGCGAAATTATCAATGTATCGCTATTTGGCAGCACCTCGCTCACCTTTGCTTACATAGGCTGCATCTGCCAGTCATGGCCACAAATCATAAGAACTCAAAGCCTGGCCCCAGCAGACCAAAGAATGCCAATTCACTTGAGAATTCGCAATAAATTAGCTAAAATCAGCGTAAGAACTCACGACTTTGGAGTGATCAGGGAAATCTTTGGGGCTCGGTGCTACGCCCACAAAGACTGGATAGAGCAGTCACGATCATTTCTTGATCTAGGCGCTAACGAGGGCATCTTTACACTTTTTGCGCTGTCATCCGATACAAGAAATAAAGCAATCGCCATAGAAGCCCAAGCCAAGCTAGCGGAACACTTGAATAAGAATCTCGAAATTAATGATTACGCAAATCGATGCAAAGTGCACTGCGGCTATGTTGGCAACATCAACCAGCAGATTAAAGGGCTTGTCGACGCCACCAATTCAGTCGACTTGAAGAAAATCATCGATGCATCAAATCGCATAGATTTTCTGAAAGTAGACATTGAGGGTAGTGAATTTGACCTTTTCCGTGAGTCGCCGGAATGGGTCCGCAATATTCGATTTATTGCAATGGAAGTTCACCCAAGAGCAGGAGATGTCAAAGAGCTGATCGAACAGCTATCGTGCGTTGGCTTTAGGGTGAGCAAATATAAGCAGCATAACAGCCTAGGCTACTTATTTCTTGAGAATGTGGCTGCAAGCAGTCGGGTTGATGCATAACAAATCTGCTCCATACTCTATGCCTATCAATTCAACATTTAAATTTGGAAGCCACGCAACTCTTGACACCTGAGCTCTATGTTGTGCATATTGCAATAGTGCATTAAATTCAAAAACAATAAATCAAAGGGGATCTTGACGTTTCTTCCCATGGTTCAAACCAGCTGTCTCAGCTGCATCGATTGAAGCTCGCAGAAGACTTGGTTAAGCATTAACCAGAAAGGCTTATTAATGGCTATTTAAAGCTTAGAATGAGCGATGAGCACTCGCAACGAGCAACCACAGTTACAGCAAAGTCAATTTTGAGGAACATAAGCATTAGATATTATTCTTCTGAAAGACTTATTGAAGCTGTTGAAACAAGTGATCAGCTTAATGAGGCGTAAAGCCTGACTACGCATAGCACATCTGCTAATATAAAAACCTATATTACTGAGCAGATCCTCGCGGGTCACTAGATTTAACGAAAACAATAATCCATGAAGAATTCCGCATGTTGTAGCGTTGCTGAGTGCGCCCATAATTCGAGATATCCTCAGGGCAGCCTGCAGGCTCGAGATAGTGAAAGTCTGCTCAGCAATCCCATGACCACGCCAACGAGAACCAAACCAGCTCTAGCTGCTGCCATGATCGCAGGGTCCTTCGGCATGGCCTTAGCAGGCCTAGAGATCAGCTGCCATCTACTTGGAGTCGGTCATCCCCAACTCTATCAAGCGGATTCGTTACGAGGCTGGAAGCTCCGTACTAACATTAAGACGCATTGGAGCCAAGAAGGTAGTGCCGAGATCAACACCAACAGTGCAGGCTACCGTGATCAAGAATGGGCATCTAAGCCAGCACCAGGGGTTCTCCGAATTGCCGTTATGGGTGACTCGTTCACCGAAGGATTGCAGGTGCCCCTCCAAAAGACCTGGGTGAAGCAGCTTCCACACGCTATGTCTCAAGAAAAGCACTGCCCACTTCTCGATCAATTTCCCAAAGGTGTGGAGACGCTGAGCTTCGGTGTAGGCGGCTATGGAACAGGCCAGAGCTGGATCAGCTGGAACGTCGATGCAAAGCAATTTTATCCGCAATTAGTTCTGCATGCAATTTATTTTGAAAATGACCTACGAGATAATTTGGAAGGGAGCAATGGCAATGATATGGCACCCACATTCTTCTTAAAAGACAATCAACTGCACATCAATCGAGATTTTCTTTTAACCCAAAACTACCGCTTTCGCCGATCTGCAACAGGGCAAGTCAGTGACTGGATCATCAGCCACAGTCGCCTGGCTCAACTCCTCAACCAAATTAAAAATAGTCGCAATCAAAGAGCCGGCAAGGAATGTCCACAAAGTGGTTGCACCTTTTTCCCACTGGGACCAGATGGCGAGAAGCTGTATGGGCCTGATCCTGGGGATTTAACATCAGCATGGCCTATCATGCAGGCAATTTTGCAACGCTGGCAACGTCAAGCCCGCTCAGAACAAAGCCAACTAGTCGTGGCAAGCTTAACAACACCACCCCAAATGTGGCCCAACAGAAGAGAGCGAGCTGAGCAGGCTATTCGCCATCAACTCGACTGGATGAAACCCGAAAAAACATTGGCCAAGCTCCTTGCAAAAGATCATATTCCTTATATCGCTACAGCCCCATCCTTGCAGCGTCAAACTGACCAGTCAGGGCTCATCAGCCATGGCTTCAGAGGACAGCGACCAGGACCTGGTTATGGCCACTGGAATGTTGACGGTCATCGCGCCGCTAGCAAGGTCATCGCCCGAGGATTGTGTGCAATTAAATTAACGATTAGTCCAAGCAATTGAGACGTGGTTAAATGAGTCAAATCTCCTACCACAATTGATCCTGTGGCCCAGCTGCTGATTACCGGTGGTGCCGGCTTCATTGGAAGCCACACATGCCTGGTGCTGCTGCAGGCTGGCCACAAGCTCGTGGTCCTCGACAACTTCGCGAACAGCTCCCCCGAAGCGCTACGTCGCGTCGCCGACCTGGTAGGGCCTGGAACCGCAGGCAAGATTCAAGTTGTGGAGGGCGACATCCGGAGTGCCACTGACCTCTCCAAAGCCTTTGCGGCTAGTCCAGCGGGTCGACCGATCGATGCTGTGATCCACTTCGCCGGACTTAAGGCCGTCGGCGAGTCGGTGCGGGCTCCACTTCACTACTGGGATGTCAACCTGGACGGCAGCCGCAGCCTGCTGATGGCCATGCAGGCCAACAACTGCCGCAGCATCGCCTTCAGCAGCAGCGCCACCATCTACGGGATCCCCGATCAGGTGCCGATCCCCGAAGACGCCCCGGTGAAGCCGATCAACCCCTACGGCCACACCAAGGCAGCTGTAGAACAGCTACTGGCCGATCTCGCGGCAAGCGAGCCTTGTTGGCGCATTGCCCGGTTGCGCTACTTCAACCCCGTCGGCGCCCACCCCAGCGGCCGCATCGGCGAGGACCCGAGTGGCCCTCCTAACAACCTGTTTCCCTTCGTGAGCCAAGTGGCTGTGGGCCGAAGGCCGCAGCTGGAGGTATTCGGCGGCGACTGGCCCACACCAGACGGAACCGGTGTGCGCGACTACATCCACGTGATGGATTTGGCCGAGGGCCATCAGGTAGCCGTCGAGCATTTGCTGGCGGCAGAGCCGCAACTGCTCACCCTGAACCTGGGCAGCGGCCAGGGCCATTCTGTGCTGGAGGTGGTGAAGGCCTTTGAGGCCGCCAGCGGCCGTCCCGTTGCCTACACCGTGAGCGAGCGTCGCCCAGGCGATGCGGCCATCACCGTGGCGGATCCGAGCCTCGCCGACCAGCTGCTGGGCTGGCGCACGCAGCGCGGACTTGCCGAGATCTGCTCCGATGGCTGGGCCTGGCAACGCCAGAACCCCGAGGGCTTCAGGGCGTGAAGCTGCGGCGGCTCCTAGGCGAGAGCCTCGCCTGTCTGCAATCGCTGCGTTGGCACAAACCCCATCGCCTGGCGGTGCTGGCCTTATTCAAGAATGAAGCCCACGTGTTGGCCGAATGGGTGCAGCACTACGCCGCTGAAGGCGCGACTGCCATTCACCTCGTCAACAACAACAGCAGCGACGACTACCTCACTGTTCTGCAGCCTTTTATAGAGAGCGGGTTGGTGGTGCTGCATAACGACAGCCGCCTGTACGCCCAACGCGAGATCTACAACGACCAACTGCAGATGCTTCGACCCCTCTGCCAATGGCTACTGATCTGCGACCTTGATGAATTCATCTACGCCCGAGTCGGGCATCGACGCTGCATCGATGTGCTGGACGGCCTCCCCGCTTGGGTGAGCAGCGTGCAGATTCCCTGGAAGATGTTTGGATCCTCAGGGCATTACGAGCAGCCGAGCCAAGGCGTACGCGCGGGCTTCCGACACCGGGTTGATGCCGACGACCAGATCCAACCGCACCCCTGCATGCCACTGCCGAACAGGATCGCCAGCAAGACCATCGCCCGCAGCTCCCGTATCCGCAGCCTGGATGTACACAGCGCAAACCTGCTCTATGGCCAGCGCATCCTTCCGGACGGCAACCCCGCCCTCAAGGGCAGTTTCCAGCCGATCAGCGAAGCGCTGCTACGTCGCAGCCTCCTTCACCTTAATCATTACGCGATCCAATCCGAACAGGTATTCCGTCAGGTGAAGATGAGCCGCGGTGACGTCAATCACGCTGACTACGTCGCCATACGCGACATGGCCTACTTCCACCGCTACGACAGAAATGAACGGGTCGATGAGGAGCTGGCTCAGCGCTGCTCCAGCTGATCGAGACATTCGGCCCGCAACTGCTGCAGCCGCAGCCCCAACTGCGGGCCGGGCGTCAGCTGCTCCCTTTGCATTAGCTGCTGAGCCGTTAGTGGAGCCTCCACATGACGCCAGCGGAACCACCAGTAGAGCAATGGCCGCCGCGGACCGGCGCCTGCTGCGATCGCCAAAGCCACGGCCTCAGGGCTGAAGCAGGGCCCCTCCAAGAGCCTGCACCAGCCGGAGGGGCTGAGCACCACAGGTCCACCCGCCAACCGCTGCTTCAGCCGCTGCAGCTGGGCCAACAAGCGGTGCTGGCGATGGGGCAGCTGCAACCGCTCGGCTAGGTGCAGCGGATCTGCAGCGCCGGCCACCAGGGCCGGCAGCAACGGCACGCCCAACCGCTGGGCCCAAGCCAAGCGGCGGGGCCAGTGGCGATCACGCTGCAGCTGGGCGTCAAGCAGCTGCAACCCACCCCAACCCTGCAGAGCAGCCAGCCCCTGGCGCCAGGGCTCGCGCTCCAGCATCAGCTCGAGCTCCATCCGCAGCCGCGTTCCCAGGGCCGGCGGAGCCTGAAGCGGATCGTCCCCCGGACGCCACAACCAAGGCCAAGCCTCCAAGGTGCTCCGTGCCTGCTGCTGGCTGTCGCGAGTTAGCACAAACCCCAGCCGGGCCGCATAACGGGCGGCCCGCAGCAAGCGGGTGGGGTCATCCCGGAGGCTCTGGGGGTGGAGCAGCCGCAGCTGGCGGCGCTCCAAATCCAACTGGCCCCCATGGGGATCAAGCAGGACCGCACCAGACCGATCCGGCGCCAGCACCAGGGCAATGGCATTGACGCTGAAATCCCTCCGAGCCAGGTCGTCGTCAAGGCTGCCAAGGCTGACCCGCGGGTTCTCCGCCGGCTTGAGGTAAACCTCGCGGCGGGCGGAGGCAAGATCCACCAGCCAGGTCTCCGACTGCAGCCGCAGCTCCAGTTCCACCGTGCCGAAGGCCCCATGGCTGCGGTAGCGCTGCAACGCAATCGGCCCCGGCTGCCGTTGCAGCCGCTCTAGCAGCGCCTCAGCCTCGCCTTCCAGCACCAGATCGAGATCTGGCAGACCGCGCCAGGGATCGCTGTGCACCCTGTGCAACAGAAGATCCCGCACCGCCCCACCCACCAACGCCAGCCTGTGGCCCGCTGCCGCTTCGTGCAGGGCCTCTAAAAGCTGCGGCGAAACGCCTGGGATCTCCACGAGCGACGCCGCTGAACTGGCTTTGCACCCCAAGGCATCATCATGGCGAAGACCCAGCCCCGGCGAAAGGCTGCAAGCCATGTGCGGACTGTTCGGCAGTGTGGGGCTAGAGCTGACGGCCACCCAGCAGCAGGCCGCCCTCATGGCCCTGCGCGGTCGCGGCCCCGACAGCCAAGGACAGTGGCAGGCAGGACCGACCACCCTGTTGCATACGCGCCTCGCCATCCAGGACCTCTCACCCCTCGGGCACCAACCGATGGCCACAGCCAGCGGCGATCTGGTGCTGGTCTTCAACGGCGAGATCTACAACCAGCGGCAGCTGCGCCAGGACCTAGAAAACCTGGGCTGCCGCTTCCTTTCCCACAGCGACACCGAGGTGGTGCTGCAGGGGCTGCACGTCTGGGGGCAAGACCTCTGGGCGCGTCTCAACGGCATCTTCGCTGTGGCGGCCTGGGAACCGCAGCGCCAACGGCTCACCCTGGCCCGCGATGGCTTCGGGGTCAAACCGCTTTTATGGCAGAAATCGGCCAAAAGCTGCAGCTTCGGCTCCGAACTGAGCGCCTTTGAAGCAACGGGGCTGGCTAGCCGCAAACATCTTAACCCAGAGGCACTAAGCAGTTACAGCTATTGGGGATCCGTGGCCGCGCCAGCCAGCCTGCTCGACGGGGTGGAGGTTTTCCCCGCCGGCCATTGGGGCCAATGGAGCCCAGGCGAGCTCTGGAAGCTAGAGCGCTTCTTTGAGGCCAGCAACCACGAAGAACCGCTACCCACTCCGACCAGCCTGGAACCAGCCAGCCAGGCCGTGGGCCAGGCCCTGCAGCAGGCCGTAGCCCGCCAAATGATCGGCGACGTGCCGGTGGGGCTGTTTCTGAGCGGCGGTCTTGATTCCGGTCTGCTGGCCGCCTTCCTGAGGGAGCAGCAACGCGGAGGCCAGATCCACAGCATCTCCGTGGGGTTCTCTGGCCTACCCGGCGCGGTCGACGAAAGCGACCTGGCAGAAGCCACGGCCCGACACCTGCAGCTCGAGCACCGCACCCTACGCATCGGCCCGCAAGACCTGGAGTGCAGCTTCGATGCCTTCCTAGAGGCCATCGACCAGCCCAGCATTGATGGCTTTAACAGCTTCCTAGTGGCCAGGGCCGCCGCCACGGGCGGCATGCGGGTGGCCTTCTCGGGGCTGGGCGCCGATGAACTGTTTGGGGGCTACGGCCACATGGGGCGCCTGCGGGCCTCGCAGCTACTTCGGGTGCGCCGCATCCATGGCCACGGGCTACCGGCACGCTGCCAAAGGCACCTGCAACAGCAGCGCGCCGCCCTGGTGCCCAACTTCCACAGCCAGATCGACCAAAAGCAACTTGTGCCCCTGGGCACCAGCAGCCAGTTGGAACTGGCCGGCTACCTGCAGGACACACTGCTGCGCGATGGCGATGCGGTGACCATGCACCATGGCCTGGAACTGCGGGTGCCCTTCCTCGATCGCGATCTGGTGCGCCTGGCCCTCGCCGTACCGGAGGCACTTCAGCGGGCTGAAGGGCCGAAAACACTGCTGCGCAGGCTGGCAGCCCAACATCTGCCGGAGGAGGTGCTGAACACCCCGAAACGGGGCTTCAACCTCGCCCTGGCCCCATGGCTAATGGAGACCAACCGCTTTCAACCGCGCCGCCTTGAAAGCCTGCTACGCCAACAACTCCAGCCCCAGGGCCTGCGCATCAGCCGTCGCGCCCTCTGGAGCAGTTGGGGCCTGCTGCGCAGCACAGGCCGCTGGGGTCCCTACTGGCGCTGGGTGGTGCTAGCCGAATGGCTGGCCCAGGGATGAGTCAAAGCGGCTCGATCGGCGCCAGGCGCGGATCGAGGATTTTGGGCCCCATGCCCTCAAACTTCACGGCGATCGAGATCTTTTCGCCGCTGCCAAACAGGTGCGTCACATGCCCCTCGCCAAAGGAGCTGTGGCGCAGGCGATCCCCCACCCCCCAGGTCTTGCCTGCGGCGGGGCCCGCCGAGCGCCGGCGCACCGCATTGGCGGGTGCGCCCTCGCCAGCCTCCTGGTGCCGATCGATGCGCGTGAGCCGCTCCAGGCGGTTTTCCCGGCGGATAGCAGCCCCGCCACTGCGGGGCACATCCCCCTGCACCAGCTCCTCCGGCAACTCCGATAGAAACAGCGACGGCACCGCCGGCTCGCGCATGCCGCCCCACAGCCGCCGCTCGCTGGCGTGGGAGAGGAACAGCCGTTCCTTTGCCCGGGTGATGCCCACATAGCAAAGCCGCCGCTCCTCCTCCATGGCGGCCGGATCCTCCAGGGAGCGGTAGCTGGGGAAGAGCCCCTGCTCCATCCCCACCAGGAACACCACGGGAAACTCAAGGCCCTTGCTGGCGTGCAGGGTCATCAGGGTCACCCGATCCTGCTCGGTGTCTTTGCTGTCGGCATCGCTGGCCAGGGCGGCACCGGCCAGGAAGTCGTCGAGGGAGCCCTCCTCGTTTTCCTCC
>Ga0194123_10003869_pt1 | contig 17526 bp, 32 predicted proteins | sample TA2MahsurfametaG_5_FD_155479 | JGI IMG/M metagenome (GOLD analysis project Ga0194123, IMG submission 155479) | Freshwater microbial communities from Lake Tanganyika, Tanzania - TA2015023 Mahale A surface | ecosystem: Environmental > Aquatic > Freshwater > Lake | place: Tanzania: Lake Tanganyika... | reverse complement strand
GTGCTGCGATGTTGACCCACCACACGGCAAACCAAGCGCTCAGATGCCCGGTAACGCTCCTGCAGGACCGTGACGGCCCTGCGCCTGCGTTCCGGGCTCAGAAGTTTCCCTCGGCAAGGTCTTTGAGCATCGCTTTCTCCAGCTCTGCTTCTGCCAGAAGCTTTTTCAGACGGGCGTTCTCCTTCTCCAGCTGAGTCAGCCGCTTGGCCTCCTCCGCTTGCATCCCGCCGTATTGCTGCCGCCAACGGTGATACGTCGGCTGCGTCACCTCGATGACACGGCAGACCTCGACGACAGTCTTGCCCTGGGCGATCAGCTGTTCTGCAGTTTTCAGCTTGCGGATGATCTGCTCCGCCGTAGGCCTGGTGCGTTTCATGGTGAAGTCCCCGGCCCAGTCTGGCCGGATGAGGACTCTCATTCACCCTGGTGCGATCTCCGGGGTCCACGTCATGCCCACATACCAAGGCGCCTCTGGATCCACTGAGAGCTCCTCATGCAGCAGGAGCAGACCCTCCAGAACGCAGGCAGCGAGTTCGGGCGTCATCGCGGGCAAGCAACGACTATCCAGACACGGCAGTCAGCGCTTGCGCAAGCCGTGGCCAGAACTCCTTCATGTCCGCGCTCAGGCTGCCTGCAGCTCAGACCACTCCCGGGCCAATGCCCTGGGGATTGCCCGCGGCTGGTAATCGCGCGGATCACTCGCGCCGTGACGCAGCACCGCATTCACCACCACCGCCGGACGTGAACTGCGGTTGATCGCACCGTGGGGGACTCCGGGGGGAATCCGCAGCCAGATCGGTTCATCGTCTCGCAGATGAATGCAACGCAGACGCCGGTCTTGCAACACGATTAAATCCAGACTGCCGCTGATCACCTGCAACTGATCGGTCTGAAAGCGGTGGCAAAACAGTTCACCACGATCGCTATTGCGCACTTCAGCGATCAAGGTTTCATCGCTGGCAAGCGGCTCGGAAAACAAGGCCGAGCCTGATGCGGTGGTACGCGCAGAGATCAGCTCGATCGAACGTGAAGTGCGCATGATCAAAAGGAAGTTTCATCAACTGTTGCAATTGCCCAGCCCATGAATTGTGCGTTTCACGTCCTTTTGGGTGCTGCGTCAGCAGATCCTGCCAGCGGCTTTAATCATCGCCATGGCTGCGATTCCAGAGCAGCCTTGGACGATTCAATGACTGAGGATCAGACCATGATCCAAGCGTCTGGACCGCAGCCTGATCTACCCGACCGGCACGTTGGGGCTCGAGCGCCATGCGCTGGCGGAGATGATCTTGATCAAGCTGAGCCAGGAGTCTGCGTGCTCGGTCCTGCACGATCTGCTGATGGGTATGGCCTGATGATGCCCTAGAACAATCGCTCATACGCATCAGCAACAGGCACTGTTGGACTCTGTTGTCATCAAAAGCACCGTCACAGCTGCTGAGACTTCACCCACTCAGTGGCAGCCTTCTGCGTATGCCAGGCCTGCAGCAGTTGCTTCGCTAAGGCCTTCAGCTGCTCTGGATCCGCAGTGGCGTCAATCGCCCTGGAAAAGCGCTCCACCTCAAATTGTTGGCCCACGCTCAGTGCTTGCGTGCTCGACATGACGACATCAGTGAACAACGCGCCAACGCTATCGGCGGGAATCTGTTTCTTCGTAGCGAACACTACGCATTAAATGGATGTGGGCAAATCAACAGCGAAAAGGACGCTTCGATCAGGGGGATTAACTGGTCTGATCAGGCCCTTTAATCGGTCCTCTTCCGGTCCTCTTGCCATCGCCCTCGGGGGTTCTGTATCAGCAATTCAACTGGCTCGTTGATGGCGGCCTGTGGGCCTTGGATATTTCTGCCCCAATCGCCACAGCTCATTGCTGTTCTCGCCGGGCTCCACCGCTCGCAGGCGGCAGACCAGATTAAAAATGTCTTGGGCCGAGAGCTCGCCGTCCTCTTGCCATTTCAGGCTTGCGGCCTGGAGCGATCGCTGGGGGTCGTGCACGAACGGGTGAGCATGTGCACACAAGCTATGGGCATGATTCAGATTGCGTGAATCAACGCACACAACTATGTGTGGAAGATTTTCAAAAAATGTGCCTCGTGCTACCGGGATGGTCCGGCTCAGGTCTGTTCGGTAGCCGATGACTCACATGCGGTCATCGACTGGAGGTCCTGGAGAAGCATCACGAGTGCCATCCCCATCAACGCCAGCGCTGTACCTGTTTCTTCTCGCCCGGCGAGTTCGAGTGTTCTGGCGGCGGCCAGGTGCTGACTCCAACTCAGGCGCATGACATCAATTCAGCGTTCATGTGTCCTAGCGAATACAGCCAGGCAGCGCGTGACAGACGCGACTGTGTCACAAATGGTCACCGTTTGCGGCTGCTGACACGGCGCGCATTCGGTAGTCAAGGTGACGATCTCGAGCATGAAACGCCATAGCTTCCTTCTGTCCCATCGCATTCAACCGATGGCCCCGATCGAGCTCACCATGGCGCAAACGTTTGAGGTCGAGCGGCTCAAGCGCGATATCGAGGCCCAGAGCGATCCTGCTGCTCTGCGCGAGCTGGCCAAGGACCTCCTGAAAGCCTGGTTCAGCGAAAAGGCCCTGACCAATCAAGCAATCCAGGCTCAGATCAAGTGTTGATGCCAGGCCCGGATTGATCAGACACCACTGGCACCGAGCAACCCATGCTTCGTTTTTTCACCACACTCGCAGCGCTGTTGATCCTCAAGACCGCGATGGAACTGCTGTTGGCCTCCAGTTTGCTCAACGCGTCAGGGGCTTCTGAGACCTCGCCGGCGACGTTGTAGCGCAGCGTTGCCGACAAGACGTGAGCACGTTGGTCGGTTGATCACAGTGCCCCGCCCCGGCGGGGCTTTTTCATCTCCGTGCCTCGATCCACTCCTGCAGCAGCTGCTCGTGATCCACGCCCTCGAGCAGTTCATCGGGCGCCACCGCCACACGCCGCAGATCAGGCACACAGCTGCACAGTTGAGCAATGGCGTGCTCAGGGTCCATCGCCCGCACCGGCTGAATACTGCAGCGCTCCTGATCGCAGAAGAACACGCAAAAACCCTGCCATGCCTGGGGCCTTGATGGGAATTGGGGTGGGCTGCGGTGTGAGGAGTGCAGCCCGGCGCCGCCGAGAAGACAAACCAGGGGGTGATGACCACGCCTGGCCCGTGTAGCGAGCACCGCTCACTCATGGCTCAGGTGGATGCAGCCGTGCAAGTGCGGTGCAGCCAGCTCAACGCCGCTCCACCAGCGGAGCCCACTCAGCCTGGATGCCCATATCAGGCACACCCGATTCCTTATTGGTCTTCTCGAGCCAGTTGGAGCGAAGGATCCGATACCCCTTGCGCACACTTCGCAGTCCCGCCGGTGCCTGAGCCGCTGCACAGGACCGTCCTCCATCGCGGCAGGGCGAAGGTTCGCCGCTGCACCCCGGTGCCAGGAGCAGCACCACCAGAAGGAGATGTCTCAACGGATCGGCGGCGCAGCACTCAGTTGGGATTGAACCAGCTATGCACCACACCGTCACCCTTGGGGCCGGGCACCGTGACAACAGCAAGACTCCGATCACCCCGCTGATAGTCGTAGCGGCAAAAGCCCATGCCGGTGCCTGAGCAGGCGCTCAAGCTGGCCAGGTTGTTGCCGGCGCGTTCCCGCTCAAACGGCAATGGCTCTCGATCGAGCTTGGGGATCCAACCGTCAGCGAGTTTCCTCCTCTGCCTGGATGCGGACATCGCCGCCTCACGCCTGGTGCACCTCTGGCGTCTGCGGCCCAATGGCCTCAGCTGCCGGGAACGCTGCGGCAGTGGCCGGCTTTTGCAATGCATTGCCGTTCTCCTGCGCAATGGCCGCTACGAAGACCCCGCCCTCTCCGATCGCCTGCGGCAATTGTTCGCCGATGTCACTCCCGCCAGCGAAGGCGTCGGGCTGACCCTCAAAGAAGAGCGCATCGTGCGGATGGTGGCGGGCGGCCGAAGCAGCCGCGAGATCGGCGCCCAGCTTGTGATGCGGGCTGATTCAGTGCGCGAGGTGTTCTGCGACCTCTACGACAAAACAGGCGTCTGAGGCCGGGGCGCCCTGATGGTCTGGGGTCTGGAGCATGGGGTGCTCAAGCAGAAAGATCTCGCCTCCCAGCTGCGCCCGCCACGGCGGAAAGCGCAGGCCGCCGGGGCAGGTGGCAGAAAGCGCCGGGACAGCCGACAGCCGATCCATCCCTCACAAACGGCTCTAACCTGAATGGACCTGCTCGATCGCATCTCGGTTAACCCAGCCATCCGCTTTGGCAAGCCGTGTGTGCGAGGCACTCGGCTCACTGTCGGCGATGTTCTGGGCACCCTAGCCGCCGGGTGCAGCGAGGCCAAGTTGCTGGAGGATTTCCCGAAGCTCACGCACGAGGATGTGCTCGCTTGCATGGCTTTTGCGGCTGGCGCGAAGTCGCCAGTCACGAGCGCTTTTAGTGAGACCTAAGCCGTCACGCTTTTTTGAAGAGTTTCCTGGGCGAGAGCATTGAGGCTCTTCCCCTGCGCTTCTGCAGCCATCGCTAACTGCTCATGGAGTTCAGGCGGGATCCTCAGATTGAACCTGCCGGAGAACTGCCGGCGCGGCTCAATGCCCTGCTCCTTGCACACCTCAAGGAACACATCGAGCGACTTCTTGAATTCACGGCGCAACTCATCAGGGTTGGCGCCATAGAAATCGGCGCCACCGCTGAGCCCGAGGATTTCACCACGAAAAAGATCCGTGTCGGAGTTGTACTCAATCCTGGCGTGGTAGCCGTCAACAGACATCAGGTTCATGGTTGGACTCCGTGCTCGTCGAGCCAGTTGCGAATCGAAGCCACAGCACCCTTATCGGTGTCGGGCGATGGGTGAGGTCGGTGGAAAACCCGTACCTACCCAAACAGCACAACAGCAACACGGCTGCCTGCCCTCTCACTGATCTCGCCACCGAGCTCCAGGAAAAGAGCCTCGATATCCCGCCAAGGCAAGCTGCCGCTGACGGGACGAGAGAAGATCAGCTCGAGGGTGCGCTGGTGCTTCCGCTTCATTCGGCCATGGTACTGGGTACTGGTACCAGAGGGGGGCGTGGTCAAGAGGGTTCAAGCTGCCTGTTTAGTCCGAGCGCCTGGATCCACCACAGCTGAAAGCGCAGCCCTCCGCGGGAGGTGGCAGTAAGCGCCGGAGCCGAGCAACACATCGTTGAGACGCTCGGCGGCTAGGAGTCCATCGAGCTCAATGATCTGCACCGCCTCCCGCTGACGCGGCAACCAACCGGCGAGCAGGCGCCGATTCTCCAGGGGTAGCGACCGGGGCAGCTCGAGCCGTTGGCCGAGGAACGGCAACCAGCGCTCGATGCCATCGCTCTCGCGCCAGGGCTCAAAGCTGGCCACCTCCACCAGCTGCTTGAGCGTGGTTTCGCCATAGCTGAGCGAGGTCAGATACATCACGTCCTTGAGTTGCTCGGCCTCAACCGGGAGGGGCATCCAGAAGCCGCGATCAGCAGCGTTCTCGATTGCATGGCGGTGGTGGTGGGTGAGCAGAACCTTGGTGGTCATGGCAGCGAGGAATCACTGCACCGGTTCTGGCTTTGGGGCCCCGGTGGGCACCGCCCACAGCTGTGGGCTCACCTGCCCCACAGGTGTGGGATCAGGGCACCACAGGTGTGGGCGTGACCATGCCGGGCAGGTGAGCGCGGCTTGTTGCCATCAGGGATTGCACGGTTGCCGTTAACCACAGCTCCCGTCCATTCCTCAGCCTTTCTTCCAGCCCAGAAGCACCACGTCTCCATCTCCCGCTGGGGGCATGGCCTGACTCACTCGTGGTTGAGGCGCTCGAGATCGCCAAACACCGGTTCGGGATGGCTGCGGTGATGCACAGCCAGGCCAAGGCTGACAGCAATCACAAGGACAACCAGCGCAACCAACAGTTGGTAGAGGGTGAGGCCGCTTTCGTCAGATCGATTGGGCCGCATGGATCTCACTAGCTGGAGCTATCCAATGCGGGCCGGTCTAACGGAGTCAACCGAAATGCAAAACGTGCATTGCTGCACCCACCGCCCATCGCTGCAGACCTAACCACCCAGCAGTGGGGCCCTGTCTCCACCACAACCCTCGGAACCCTATGGGGAATTGCCTGGGATTGATGCCTGTTGTGTTCCGCGGGGCCGCCATGGGCGGCGTGTTGGCGCTGGTGGTGCAGGCGTTTGGGCCGACACCGCTCGGGGCGGTGGTGCGTGGGTCAATGCAGTTAGCCACCAGGAGCGTGGTTGAGCTACCGGCGCATGCCTCCAAATCCACCGCAGCACCAGGGATCCAGGTCAACGCGCGTAGCCTCCCGCACCTGCAAAACCCTGCATGCCAAAACGCTGTCTGCGCCGGCCGATGACCAGCGCTCAGCGGGCGTTTGCCTGTGAGCACCTGGGCCTGGCCCATCAACAGGCGCACCGCTTTGCTCGCCGATGGTCGATGGCGGTCGATGACCTGCTCGGCCCCGCTTACGAGGGGCTGTGCAAAGGCGCCGTTGGCTTTGATCCGGCGCTGGGCCATCGCCCCTCGAGCTATCTCGTCCCGAAGGTGAAAGGCGAGCTACTGCACTACCTGCGCGATACGGGCTTTTCGCTGCGCATCAGCCAACGACTGCGGGAGCTGTGGATCAAAGCCCGCCGATATGTGGCCCAAGGCCTCAGTGATCAGCAGATCGCAGCGCAGCTTGATGTACCGCTGGAGCGCTGGCTCGATTGTCGCCGCGCCTGCGGACAACGGCCCGTGCCACTGGATGAAGTCGAGCGTGATTAAGCACCCACGTTGACGGCCATGTCGGAACCCTTTGGGGTCCACGCAGCCTCTTGAACCTCCCACCCAGTTCTCACAAGCACCGCGAGTAGCCTTCCGAACCTGCATCTCCTTATGGGTTCAGCCAAGCACCGCCACCAACCAGCCCGTCATCTCCCCGGCCGGGGGTCAACACCGGCCATCAGCAACGAACAAGATCGCGAAACGCTCCAGTTCAATGTGCGTCTGGCCAAAGCCCGTCAGGCCCAGGCCGACATCAACCGGATTGAACGCAAGGCCTTCCGTGAGCACGCCCGCATCGAAAATGCGGTCGCTGCTTATACCCGTGAGCTCTGCGCCCGGCTGGATGAGCAACAGTTCACCAAGGGCCTGTAGCTCACGCCGATCCCGGAAAGCGGCGATTCGGTGTTGGTCGTGCAGCTCAGTGATCTGCACTTCAACAAGCAGGTCAATCTCCCCTCCAACCAGTACAACTTCACCATCGCAGCCCAGCGTTTACGCAAGCTCGCGCAGCGCATCAAGCAGCTGGGCGCCAGCTACGGCGCCCGCAAGGTGGTGGTGGCCTGTCTGGGAGATTTCCTCAACAGCGATCGCCGGCTCGATGAGCTGCAAAGCAACGCCACCAACCGCTCCTGCGCTGCACTGTTGGCGGTGGAGATTCTCAAGACCTTCCTGCTCGATCTACGGGATCAATTCCAGATCGAGGTGTACGGCATCACAGGCAACGAAAGCCGCGTCACCAAGGAACTGGGCTGGAGCGACCCCTTAGCCACCGACAACTACGACATGTCGATCTACGCCACCCTCAAGCTGGGTTTTGGCGACACCGACGGCATCAAGTTCTGCGGCTTCCAGGCCAATGAGTTCTTGTTCAAGGTCATGGGCCGCACGTTCCTGTGCCTGCACGGCCATCAGATCGGCGCGAACGTGCAGAAATCGGTCCAGGAAATCATGGGCAAGTACGCCGCCCAGGGCATCACGGTGGACTACACCCTCTTTGGCCACCTGCATGCCAGTGCCATCGGTGACTACCACGCGCGGAATGCCTCCCTGGTGGGCAGCAACGCCTATTCAGAAGCCGGGCTGAACTTCTGCAGCAAAGCCGCCCAGAACGTGCACATCGTGACCGCAGCGCCAGCCACCAAGGGGAAAGGCAAGAAGGCCAAGCCTGCAGCAGCCACCATCGATGGCATGAAGGTGGATCTGCAGGACGTGAGCGGCATTGAGCCCTACGTGTTCAACCGCGAATGGGAGGCCTACAGCTCCAAGAGCGAACGCAAACTCCACACCCCTTCTGTCGTTTATCAGGTTGTTGTCTGATGACTATGTCCACTCCAAACTGCACCATCCACGAGGCCGCTGAGCTGCAAACCGCCCTGCTCCAGGCGATCACCGGCCTGACTCAACTGGTGAGCCAGCTCTCAAGCCAGTTCCCCATGACCCAGGCCGCCATCCCGGCGGCAGAACCCTGGATGGAAGAGCGCGACGCCGCAGTGGCTCAAAGCAGTGAGCCGGCCTGCACGCCCAACCTCAGCAACCTCTGGGATGAGTTGACGGTGGAGCAGCTGCGCAACGTTCTGCGCGACTTCCCGATCGATCGCAGCTCCCTTCCCGCACCCATCGAGTACCTGCGCCGCTCCGAAGTCGTCGAAGCCCTCAACCAGATCCAAGCCATGGACCTCTGAGGCGCCGAGGGCGCCCTCGTCGTTGAGATCCCGCGAACCAAACGCCTCATTCATCACTTCATCACCCGCCTATGACCGCAACCCTCGCCACCACCAACCCCGCCGCCCTTGGCGAACCCACCCCCGGATCCCCGGAAGCTCTGGTGCTCCTGGCCAGCGCCGGTGTGCTCCCCGCCAGTGCCGGCACAGACGACCCACGCTTTTCGAGTGAAGCGATCACCATCTGCGTGAGCCGCCTGCTTGAGGTGAAGCAACAGCAGGAGCTCCTCGCCAGCGAGCAGAAGGAACTGAACGAACAGCTGCGCCTGGCCCACCTGCGCGGCGACCTGCTCACCCTCCTGCCTGCCGGTAAAGACGGCAACGGCTACCAGATCACTCCGGATCTCGTGCTCAACCGCCGCCCCGGCCGCAAGCAGTGGAGCTACTCCATCGACTGCAAAGAGATCGAATGCCAACTCAAGGCGCGCCAGAGCTACGAGCCGCAGAGCGGGCTCGCCAGTTACAGCGTGGGGGCTGCGTTCTGGGAGGTGCGGGCTGGGAGGGGCTGACGCCCACACCACGGCTCACGCCATCAAGAGCCCTGGGTTATCGCCCGGGGCTTTTTGCTGTGAACCGTCGCCGCACCTCCTCGCCACAGCCAACCGTAGCTGCGACAGAGGCAGCCGATCACTGGCCATGGGGCTCTACGAACTGATCGTCGACACAGAAGCCGGCACCACCTCCGTTCAGATCGAAGCCAACAGCAAGGAAGAAGCTCTCGAGAGTGCTCAGGAGCTTGATCCCGGTTGCCGCCTGGCGCTTGTCAGCCCAGAGCCAGGTGAACAAAGAACGTGAGATCGGGCTACTCCTTCAAGGGAAATTCATGCAGGCAACATGAATTGTGTCGAATGCCTGAACCCCCAGACAGAATGGTCATTATCGATGGAACAAGACGTCTCCTATGAACGGCGCGCAAGCCCTGGTCAAGCTGCTGGAGCTCCATGGGATCACCCACGTCTTTGGTATTCCAGGCGCCAAGGTCGACAGCATGTTCATCGCCTTGCTCGACTCGCCGATCGAGCTCGTGCTGTGCCGTCATGAGCAGAACGCAGCGTTTATGGCCCAGGCCATGGGCCGGATCACCGGGAAGGTTGGCGTCTGTCTGGTGACATCAGGACCCGGTGTCACCAATCTGGTGACCGGGCTGGCGACTGCCACGAGCGAGGGTGACCCGGTGCTTGCGATTGGCGGCGAGGTGCCGCTCGATGACCGCTTGAAGCACACCCATCAGACCCTCGATGCGGTGGCCGTCATGAAGCCGGTCACCAAATACGCCCAATCTGCACTCACGATCAGCAGTCTTGCGGAGGTGTTCGGCAACGCCGTGCGTGCGGCGGAAAGTGGCCGACCTGGAGCGTCCTTTCTTGGGCTGCCGAAGGATGTCGGTCTGGCCGAGTTCACCGGTGATCTCTCCAGGGGATGGGCGCGCGAGATCGCCCAGGGTGCGGCTGCAAGCACCGAGATCAGCCGTGCGGCGGCAGCGATCAATGGAAGCCGGAAGCCGCTGTTACTACTGGGCATGCAGGCCTCACAGCCCTCTTCGATAGAGGCGTTGCAGAGGTTTGTCACGAGTTCAGGCTTGCCCTATGCGGCCACCTTCCAGGGGCCTGGTCCGTGGGTGGCCTCTGAACAATTCGCCGGTCGCGTAGGCCTGTTCCGCAATCAACCGGCGGATCGCCTGCTCGATGCAGCCGACTGCGTGATCACAATCGGATTTGACGCGATCGAGTTTGATCCCAGCCTCTGGAACGCAGGCAACGATCGTCCTGTCGTGGCAATCGACACGTTGCCTGTGCAGCAGGACCAGGCCTTTTTGCCAGTGGCCGAGTTGATCGGTGATCTGGCGGCCACCCTGGATGCCCTGGCTCCGCAGGTTCAAGTGGCTGTCGATGACGACTACCGCTGTAGTGGGGACGCCCTGGCCGCCGAGCTCAAGGCCACCGTGGCAGAAGGTGCACAACTAGATAGATTCCCAGTCCATCCACTGCGGGTGGTCCATGAGCTCAAGCAGGTCGTCACCGGCGACACCACGCTGTCTCTGGATGAGGGCTCCCACTACATCTGGATGAACCGCTACTTCCCTGCGGCCTATGCCCGTCAGGTGTTGGTGAGCAATGGTCAGCAGACGCTGGGAGTCGCTGTGCCCTGGGCGATGGCAACCAATCTCTGTCGACCAGGTTCACCAGTGATTTCCATGTCTGGCGATGGCGGTTTCCTGTTTACTGCCACAGAACTGGAGACGGCCAAGCGGATCGGCAGCCGGTTCGTGCACCTGATCTGGAACAGCCACTCCTACGACATGGTGTCGTTCCAGGAGCAAGCCCACTACGGCCGAACATCAGGCGTGCAATTGGGCGACTACGACATCGTTGCTTTTGCAGAAGCCTTTGGCTGCATGGGCTATCGCATCAGTTCTGCCGATCAGCTGGGCCCTGTGCTCCGTGAAGCCCTCCAGCAAACGGTGCCGGTGCTGATCGACATCCCCATCGACTACTCCCAGAACCTGAAGCTGATGCAAGACGTGCATCAGGACTTCATTCACTGAGCGGGGATTCGTTATGGCCAGCCATCCAGATTCAAGCCACAGTGTTCAGGTGCGCCTTGGAGGCGGTCTATTGGAAGCCTTACAGAAGCGCTGCCTCCGCACTGGAGAAAGCGTTGACCACGTGATCCACTCCGCACTTGCTGAGGCATTGGATCTCGACCATCACACCATTTATCAGGTGTCGACTTCGGGCGCTCTTGTGCAAGGGGTGTATTCCGGCTGTGTGCGGATCGGGAACCTTCTCGAGCATGGCGACTTTGGCCTTGGCACCTTCGATGGACTCGATGGGGAAGGAATTCTTCTCGATGGCTGCTGCTGGCAAGCCCGCTCGGATGGAAGCGTGGTGAAACCGCCTGCGGATGCTCTAGGCCGTTCTGGGTGGTGACGCGTTTTCAAAGTGATCTCGAACAGTCACTGGACAAGATCAGCAGCTGGTCGGATCTGATCCAGCGGCTGGACGATTTACGCGACAATGCAAACTTGTTTGTGGCTATTCGCATTCGGGGTGTGTTTGAACACATCCGCTATCGGGTGGCTTGCAAGTCGGCACCGGGTACGGATCTGGTGCATGCCACATCCGCGCAGGCCACCTTTGAGTTGGAGCAAACGGCAGGCACTCTGGTTGGCTTTTGGACACCAACTTACGCCCGCACAATCAACGTGCCCGGTTATCATCTGCACTTGATCAGCGACGATCATCAGCACGCTGGGCACGTTTTGGAGCTGAAGGCTGATCAGTTGACAGTTGAACTCCAGCGCGAGAGTGATCTGCAGCTTGTGTTGCCTGAAACGGCCGAGTTTCTCAAAGCTGATCTCAGCGGTGATCCTGCCGCTGCCATGGCTAAGGCCGAGGGTGATCACCCCTGATTGATCTGTAGCAGGCCGCAAACCAAAAACCCCCGAGCAACGCCCGAGGGTCAAGGGTTCATCAACATTCCAATGGCTTTCGTTGGTCGGTCGAAGCTGCTGGCGTTGGCACCTGGGGCCGAACGTTCCAGGTGTGGGGTGGTTGGTTCTCCTGGGGCACCTGTGGCGGTGCAAACGGAGTGTCGATCAGTCAGGCGCACGAGGTGAGAACAACCTCAAAGGCCGCTCTCTTGCCCGGCTGAACGACCCGCCCACGGTTGGGAGAAGACTGTTGGAGCAGGGGCCTGCAGTCAGCGGTGCTTCTACTGGTGCTGAGGTGGGGTATCAGCCATCGGTGCCGCCTCCCTGGGTTGGTGATCACAGATTCGCTCCGCCGAACGCGCTGAGCAATCCGTTTTTTCACGCATTGCCTTGACCGCATAAGAGGAGCAGCGTGGTTTGTTTGGCCCTGTGCTTCAGCGCCAAAGCGCTATCTGTGGTGGCTTGGGTGGCTGCCATTGCGGGGCGCAGGGCTTCCAGCCCTCCGAGCGGCGTTGCCGCCACAGTTCCACGGCCTTCTCCCGGCTGAGGCGTTGGCGCCGCTTGAGTAACGGCGCGGTTTGGTCGCTCAGCCACTCACCGCTCGCCACCTCGAGCTCCTGCTGCGATCGGCTCCAGATCACCGGCTTGAAATGGAGCACCTGGCGGCCGTCACTCAGCCAGGCCTCAGCGGGGTTGGAGGGGATTCGCTGTCCTTGGCCCTGTTGGGCGTTGGGCACCCACACGCCTTAGCCCGCCTCCGGCACCCAACCGCGCTGGCGGGTCATGTCATCGGTCCAGCCCTGGCAGCGATTCAACAGGTGGTCACCCTGGGCAATCAGTCCCTGGTGCAACTGGCAGGTGAGCAAAGGAATGCACTGCGCTCCGGCGTGATGGCGAAACCAGTGGCAGGTCATGCAGACCTTGCTGCTGCGACTGGAGCGGAGCACGTCGCCATCGAGGTAGGGCCAGGCTTCGCAGTCGCCTGCGGCCTCAACCGCTGCCGCCACCGAGCGGGCTGATCTTGAACGGGGGAGCGTCATCACCAAACCCCTGGATGCGCACATCAGTACTAGCTGGGATTGGGTTGGCTGGCGCGTTCGCTGAGAGACGCATCCCACAAAAGAACCCCAGGCCATCGGCACCCGGGGCCTTTGAGCCAGCGGGATCTTGGCTTCCCGCTGTTCACAGTCATGGCTCTTGACCACTGCCTTGGGCAAGGGCTGCTCAAGCCCCTTTGGGCCTCGCCTCAACGCAGCAGCGGAAATGCAGCCGAGCAGCTCAACCGATCAATTCTGTTCAGCTTCGCCTGTGGTGTCAACGGGATCGGGGCGTCCCTGGGAGATCTCCAGGGCGCGTTTGTAGATGGCGCTTGACGTGTCGCCAGCTCGTTCCATGGCCTTGCGCATGCTGAGCCAGTAGCGCTGCGTTTCGTCCTGGGTCATGCGAGTTGCCGCGAGGTCAGGCGAGGCGGCAGCCCAGGTTGATCTGCCCTTCATCGAGCAGCCGTCCGAGCCGGATCGCCAGGGCGGCTTCGTGGCGGGCAAAGCGGCTTTGCTGCTTGGTCACCCAAGCGATCTCCTGCTCCGTGATCACCCCGCTGGCGACGGACTCCAGAAAAACAGCCCCGAGAATCATGAGAGGGATGTAACGGACTTGTTACATCATGGCAGCTTCGCAAGTCCCGTGGGGTCGTCAGCCGGCGCGTTCAGGCCTGAAAAGCTCCGCCGGAACTCGGCCTTACCAACCCGGGGATTGCTTCACGTTTCTTAAAAAGATCCGCCATCATTGGGGAAATCTCGTCTTTGCAATGCCTCTCTCCAACCCCGCCGAGTGGGTCACGGCCTTTCTGGCTGCCACCATCGCCATCGTGTTGTTAGGCCGCAGTGTCCCCTGGGCTGCCCTCGACCCCGCGGGCCAACAAGCCTCGCCGCTGGCAGCTGCAGCACTGAGCTATCTCCAGCGCCCTGGGCTCTTGGCATCAACAGGCCTGTTGCTGCTTCGCCTGAGTATTGGCCTGTTGATGATTCACCACGGCCAGGAAAAGCTCGCCGATCCCCAGCAGTTCGCCTCCACCTACGTGGCCTCGCTGCACCTGCCGTTCCCGCTGTTCTTTGCCTACGCCGCTGGTTTCTCGGAGTTGATCGGCAGCTGGCTTGTGATCCTCGGGTTCTTCACACCGCTGGGGGCCCTGGCTCTCACCTCAACCATGGCTGTGGCGGCCTATCAACACATCCTCACGGGTGGCTTCAACATCTACGTGTTGGAGCTCGTGTTGCTCTATCTGGGGGGCAGCCTCGCGATCTTGCTGATTGGTCCCGGTCGTTTCTCGTTTGATGCGGGCATGGCCCCGCTGTTGCTGAGCGGCTTTGGGGGCGCTGCATCGGCTGACGACAGTCGCCTGCAACCGGCAGCCATTCCCATCGAGAGCCGCTGAGAGGTGCTGACAGGTGCTGACAGGTGTTGGCGGTGCGGCCGCGTGACCACTTGATCAGTGAAGGCTGCATGGCAAGGGCTGTTGGAACCCTTTGAGGCCTCACGCCAACTCCTTTGCTTCTCTTCTTTCAACGCATCACCACCTTCATCCGTTCGCTGTTCAGGCGCGGGATCAACTGCTCCTCAGATCTCCGCGTTCTGCCCTACCAACAGGACCATGCCCTTGCCGCCTTTGAGCAGGTCGACTGGCTCGCGGAGCTCGAACTCCTCCAACTCGCCAATGCCCTGCAGCGCAGTGCCATCAGCCGTGGCGGCTACGACGACCGCTCATTCGATCTGATGGTTGCCATCGCCGATGTGCTCGAGGCCGATTACGGCTGGAGTGTGGAGCAGTCCGACGCCTGGCTCGAGCGCATGGGGCTGTGGGAAGAGGAGTTCTGAAGCATCAGAATGCGCCACTGGCGCGAGCAAAAGCGGCCGCCGTATTACTCGCCGAAGCCCACGGGTAACTGTGCAAATGCACTTCGAGCGAGTGGCCCATGCTGTGGGCCATCGCACCCGCATCAATCCCGCGGCGGTGGCCCCGCAGGCTGTAGGTGTGCCGAAAGCTGTAGGGAACAAGCCTGCGACCTTCCTGGCTTGCGGCGTCACGGGCCTGCGCCCAGGCGGCCTGGCGATTCAGGTAGGTCCCGAACGAATCACCGGCACCGTTACCGCTGCGAAGCGGTGGAAGTTCGATCTCCCCTGCCTGCCAACGACTCAGAAGCTGCCAGTCGCTGAGGCCCCCCATGCCATCAAGGGGCAAAGGAAACACCCGACGCGCAGCGGTATCTACGCCGCCCGATCGTTTCTGGTAGCTGCACCACCAGTAAGCCTCGCCCGTAGTGCCATCCGTTCGAACCGACAGGTGAAGCAACTCGATCGGTCGTAGCCCCAGTTCTGCAAGCAACTTCAGGGCATCGCACCAACGCTTGCCAGCGTCATCAGTGGGCAGGGCCTCCACGAGATCAAGGATCTGTTGATCTGTGGTGAATGGATCACCCTTTTGGATGCGGTTCACAGTCGCGTCCTTGCGGCCGACATGTCGCTTCAGGTCAGCCGGTGGGAGCCACAGGTCGGGAAAGCGTTCCCGCTGAACGCAGTGGTTCAGGAACTGGGCAAGGGACTGGGCACGGATCTGGCGCATCCGACTGCCCGGTGCCCAGTCGCGGATGCAGGCATCCAGAAGATCGGCCGGGTTCCCTGGGGGCTTGCGACCGTTGAGGAGCTCGACCGCCATCGAAACCACCGGTTCATAGGCGTGGTTCCAGGTGGCCTCCTTGATGTGGTTTCCGTGGTTGCGCTTCTGCTCCTGAAAACCGGCTGCCGCGTGGCGCCAGTTCAGAACGGTGCTCGGCGACTTGCCGTCAGCCAGCTCCGCCGCTGCGCGCAGGGTATGCCCGTCGCTCCAGTGGACGTAGATGTTGCGGATGCGCGTGTAAGCGTCGCCGCGGGTCGCGCGGTCCCAGGCAAACGGAAGCGTGATGCTCTCCGGGGTCTCGCCACGGCGCCTGACCGTCAGTCGCACCTTTCCATAGTCTTCACGCACGGTCCAGCCGGTGGCGATTCCGCTCACCTCCTCACGGAAGAGAACCTCCCAGGCCTGTCGCCGTCTGACTTCTGGCACCGAAGACTTCCGCTCAAATCCCGCTCAAAACTAGCCAATCCGGGCCAGACAGGCCATGACAGCCTCCGCCAAAACCATTGCAATGACTGAGTTCGCAGCTCTGGACTCAACTCATGATCTGCTTTGGAAGCACTAGGTCGCAGGTTCGAATCCTGTCGCCCCGATCCATTTCAGCGCAAGGGTTCTCAGGGATTCTGAGAGCCCTTTTTTATGCCCTGTTTTGGGCAATTGTGCGCAAGATGTGCACAAAAACTCGCCCGAAGGGGCCCGATAGCCCTCAAATCAGGGCCTGCCCGGAAGGGGTTGGACGGGGTTGGACAGGGCAGCGCCGGTAGCCTCCATTGCATCGGATCCACGCGATCGGATGCATAACCAGCCCCATGGGGGCACACCAGCATCCCGCTTATGGAATCGACCCGTCATTGCGCCTGGGCCACCGCCAGGGAAGCCCGCGACCAGCTCGGGGTCAGCGAGCGCACCTTGGCCCGGTGGCACGCGTCCGGCCTGTTTCAACCCGGTCAGCACTGGCGCCGCAAGTTCCCCAGCCCCAACTCCCGTGCAATACCACCTGGAGCAGTGCCAGGCCGTGATGAGCGAGGCCACAGCCCACTCAGCGCACTTACTGGAGCCGAGCCATGTGAGCACGAACGCCACAAAAAATGCACCGGAGCCAACCGGTGCGACGAAGTGTTCGCTGAACACCAGCGAGAGATCGCTCGCTCAGAACTCCTCCTCCCAGAGCCCCATGCGCTCAAGCCAGGCGTCGGATTGCTCCAAGCTTCAGCCGTGATCGGCCTCCAGAACATCGGCAATGGCGACCATCAGATCGAATGCGCGGCCGTCGTAGCCGCCGCGGCTGTACGCGCTGCGCTGCAGGGCGTTGGCGAGCTGGAGAAGCTCCAGTTCAGCGAGCCAGTCACCTTGCTCAAAAGCCGCAAGAGCGTGGTTTTATTGGTAAGGCAGGCCGCTGGGGCCTGAGGAGCAGTTAGCCTCCCGCTTGAGCAGTGAACAGTTGAAGGTCGTGATGCGTTGAAAGAAGGTGAGCAAAGGAGTTGGCGTGAGGCCTCAAAGGGTTCCAACAGCCCTTGCCATGCAGCATTCACCTGAGCCATGACCGTGGAGAAGCGGGCAGCCAAGGTCCCGCTGACTCAAAGGCCCCGGGCTCCCACGGCCCGGGGTTCTTTTGTGGAAGACACCGCTCAGCGACCGCGCCAACACACCGAATCCCCGCTAGTACTGACCTCACCATCCGCAATCTCGACGAACACACCAAGGCGCAGCGGTGACTTTCAGGAAAGATGTCGCCGGTTGGCGCCTATTCAGGCCGCCAGATTGAAGAGTAAACTATCTTCTGCAGTTGTGTCATCGGTGGGTTGATTGATCCACACAACGGCCGGTTGGCTCCAGCAGCGGATGGAGCGTGACCAGCGACGCGGATGGCGTTCACGGGCGCGTTCATAAACCCGGGTTCGTTTCT
>Ga0194123_10003857_pt1 | contig 17561 bp, 20 predicted proteins | sample TA2MahsurfametaG_5_FD_155479 | JGI IMG/M metagenome (GOLD analysis project Ga0194123, IMG submission 155479) | Freshwater microbial communities from Lake Tanganyika, Tanzania - TA2015023 Mahale A surface | ecosystem: Environmental > Aquatic > Freshwater > Lake | place: Tanzania: Lake Tanganyika... | reverse complement strand
TTTTGAAGAAGATGATGAAGATGAAGATGGTGATGATGAGGAAGAAGAAGATGATGATGATGATGAGGAAGAAGAAGAAGATGAAGAAGAAGACGATGAGGATGAAGAAGAAGACGATGAGGATGAAGAAGAAGACGATGAGGATGATAAAGAAGATGATGAGGAAGAAGAAGATGAAGATGAGAATGATGATAAAGAAGAGAAGGAATCAGATTTTGAGGAAAGCGATGGAAGTTCCCATTCTCGATCTAAAAGTTCAGGAACTTCAGAGAGTTCTGATGAATCAGAAAGTTCTGAATCGACAGAAAATTCGTCAGATTCAGAGAGTTTATCAGGAAAATATTTGTTTAAGAGAGGAGTAAATAATAATTTGAATTTAGATTTGAAGATATCATTAAAGGAGTTATATACTGGAGTTGAGAGAACCCTAAAATATTTTGGAGGTAAGACATTAAATATTGCTATTTATGATAGAATTGATACAGATAAAATCTACTTTTTGAAGGGTTATGGTATAGCAGGAGCAGATATGATTATTAAGTTTCATTTGGAATTGCCGAAAAATATTCCTGATGAACATGTGAAGGAATTTAATGATGTTATGAATAAGATTTGTAAAAATAGAAATAAAGTGGATTTCGAGGAATTAGATTCCAATGATATTTTGAGTATTTTACCAAAGGAAGAAGAAGAGGAAGAGGATGAAGGCATGTTTAATCCACAACAAGTTCAATGTCCTCATCAATAGATTATTTTCTAATTTAAATTATGAATGAATTATTGAAACATATATTAATAATTCTTGGATTTTTAATAATTTTGGCAATGATGCTTAGCGAAAGTCCAATAGAATTTTATCGGAATTTTGATGTCACCGCTATCGGAACTGTTAAAAAAATGTTCCCTAAAAAATCAAAAGGTGTTACAACTAAACTACCTGTCCAGAGAGATTTAATTGTAGATATACAAAAACTTGATAAGGAAGAAGCAGCATATAATAATATTTCTTCTGGTTTTATTTAATCATCATCATCGTTTTTGAAAAAATTATTATTCATTGAATTCGCTATTAAAGTCTCAAAAATTTTAGATAATCCTTTATTATTCTCATCATCATCCTTATTCTCATCCTCATCATCCTCTCCAAAAGGATGATAATCTACTTCATAAATTCTCACTTTCTTTCTATTATTACCTGAATTCATAACTGATAATAATTTTAATGGACTTTTACTATTAATCTCTAAAACTCCAATTTCGTTATTCTCTTTTAAATAATCACCAATTGAATTATAAATTTTTATTTTTTTCAAATAAGCCTCTATCTTTTTACCTCTACTTGAAAATACAATCGAATCTCCCTCATTTAGTTTCTTAAAAAAATTATTTTCATCCAACATTCCACTCATATTTTTATTTCTCTTAATCCTGTTAAATGTAATTTCATCTAATTCAGCATAAATAGTCTTTCCCATATTAGTATATTTACTTAGAAAATTTTCTTTAAGCTTTAAAAAAATAGTTTAAAGATTTTTTATTAAAGTTAATAAAATGTCATCGCAGAAGAAATTATCCAAAAATAATTCCTCCAAAAAAAAAGAGGAGATTATTGTTCAAACGGAAGAAACACAAGAAAGTCAAGAAATACCAGAAAATCAAGAAATTACTATTAGTGATTCTGAGGATACTGAAGTAATTGACCAATTAAGTCAGAAAAAAAGAGGAAGAAAACCAAAAAGTAAAACAGAAACTGATGTTGATGTAAAGGTAGTTGTTCCAAAAAAAAGAGGAAGAAGACCTAAGGATAAGACTTATACGATTATAAGTAATTATAAGGAGGTTCCTAATGAGATAGAGGAGGATAATATTATTCTGCATTTACCAGTGGAAACTGATATTGTTCCTACTTCAAATGAAAATGATATTAAAATACAAACAAATGGAGTTTTAAAATATGATCCTAATTTATGTGATCCTATGCCATATGAACCAATTGATTCAATGCGTAGTGGTTATGCTTTAATTAGTGATAAGATACAGGAAAAATTGAATGAGATAAATGAGTTTGAGGAGGATAAGAGTGAGAATGATAGAAATGCGAAGTTGGATGAAAAAGGAGAAGTAAACATGTGTATGAATGATGAAGTTTATGTGAGAGATATTGGATTTGAGGAGGAAAGTAAGGATTATTTTCGTGTTTTGAAGAAGGCTAAAATTCTGAAATTATTTGCCAATGAAGATAATAAGAAAGAATGGGAATTGAGCACAGATAGTTGTTGTTATTATTGCACTGAAAAGTTTCAAACAGTCCCTATTGGAATTCCTATCAGATTTTTTCGAGGTAAGTTTTTTTGTCGCGACATATTTTGTTCATTTAATTGTGCAGCGGCCTATATTTTCTCAGGATTTGATATTAGATATAGTTTTAAGAAATGGGAATATTATTCTTTATTATGTTTGATGGCAAGTATGGTAAAAAAAGAGATTGATAATGAAAAATTGAAGAACAATGAAATAAGTTCAATTGATAAGCGTTCGCATTCATTTAAGATAAAAATTGCGGAAAATCGTAATTTATTGAAAAAATTCGGAGGACCTTTGCCGATTGAAAGATTCCGAGAAAATTTTAATGTATTAGACAGTCAGTATAGTATTTTATATCCTCCTATTTCTTGTATGTATCCACAAGCAGAAGTTGCCCATTATATCAATATTCATCGTCAGAAGGCATTAATCTTGAATAATGAAAGTAGATTTAGTTTTGGAGATAATCGTTCAGGAGGTGATTTAAGATTGAAGAGAGATAAACCATTGATACAGAAAAAGAATACATTGGAAGAATATATGTCATTAAAGATAAATTAAAAAATTGAAAGTTTAAATTCTTAAAAACTTTTAGTAGTAATATTAAGAATGAAATCTGGTAATATTACTATTTTCATTGGACCATCTTACGCTGGAAAAACCACAGAATTAATCAGACAAATTAATAGACATAGAGTTATGCAAAAAAAGATATGTTTAATTATTCCAGATGGAAGAAAAGAAACCAGAGAAAAATTTAATTTCTTTAAGGGTCCTATTATTACACTTAGTTTATTAGAACATGTTCTTGAAGATATTAATTTCAAAAATGCAGATATTATCATTATTGATGAATTACAATATTTTTTTGATACTATACAAGTTATTCCTTTAATGGCTGATAAGTATATGAAAAAGATTATATGTGCTGGATTAGACAATGATTCTGAAAGAAATTATTATCAACATGTATTGGAACTAGTTCCAAAGTGTGAATATGTGCATAAATTATCCGCTTTTTGTTCAAAATTATGTGATAGCACCCCTGCAATTTTTTCTAAATTAGAAAATGGTGAATATATAGCTGTTTCCAGAGAATCTTATCTGGATAAACCTTCTGGTTTCTTACATATAATTACAGGCCCCATGTTTTCAGGTAAAACAACAGAATTAATTCGTGTTGCTAAAAAATACAAATCAATACGTAAAAGAATTTTAGCTATAAATTACAGTAAAGATACACGTTATGATGATGAAGCAAATATCTTCTCTCATGATAAAGAAAAATTCGAAGCAACCCTAAGACTTGAAACTCTTTCTTACTTACTCGAAAATCCAATTATTCACGAAAATGATGTAATTCTTATCGATGAAATACAATTCTTTAAAGATTGTTTTCCTATTATCAAATCTCTAGTCGAAGATTTTAATAAAATTGTTATCATTTCAGGGTTAGATGGTGATTACCTTCAAAAACCTTTTGGTGATATATGCAAATTAATAGCATTTGCCGATAAATTGATTAGACTTAATGCTATTTGTAAATTAAGTCCAGATTATCCAGACGCTTCTTTCTCAAAAAGAATTGTCAAATCTGATAAAACTGAATTTATCGGTTCAGAAGATTCATATATAGCAGTCAGTAGACCAATATATAATCTTTCAGAAGAAGATACAATTCAAAGATTAAATTAACTAACTGCAACTTCTTGATAATAAATTTCATCAAAAATACGAGAGTTATGATATAATTCTCCATTTTTATAAATTATCTCCCCATAACTATCCCTCTCTCTATTTTGATAAACCAAATTAAAATCTAATTTCGGATATTCTCCCGCCATTCTCTCCAACCACTCCACCGGAGTATCCTCCTTCGTCATAAAAACATAACTTATCATCTCCATCCTCTCCTCCATTAATTCCTTCTCCCAATCTACAATTAATATATCTTCTAACTTCAAAATATTTTTTTCATCAAAATTATTACAATAAAATAACTTGAGATCCTCCCAAGTTCCATAAATATCTAAATTATTATCACAATTAAGAGACATTCTCCTATATTTCATAATTTATCCAATTTTTTTTAAATTGAAAAAAATCAATTTAAAAATACTTTTATACACTTAAATGTTAAATGTCTAAAAAAAATCTTCAATTAACAATAGATTTTATGTTAAATAAAACAGATAATTATTTTTGTTTAAAATGGGAACGAAGAGATGAACCAGAGGATTTTCCATATTTTTGTGGACAGCGTATGGAAAATAGTAATTTTTCGTTTGGATTTTTGAACAAATTGCTGCACTTGCCGATTATAGTATCTGGAAATATTAAAATAAGAAAAGACAAATTAAAAGTCGAGTTACCAATTCCTAAAGATATTCCAGTTTATACAAATATTCATTTTCTTAAATCTCATCTTCAAAAATCAATTCGTCTTAAAAAAACAAATCTTGCAATTCCAACTGCCAAGCATCTTATTGAAATTGACCCAATACAATTTTTACGTAGGTTAGCAATTATATTCGTTGAAGATGTCATGATTACACAACATTATTCAACTTTAATTTGGTTAATGATTGCAATTAGTAGTAAAAAAATTACTTTACAATTGAATCATATAGAATGGTTATTAGGATTAGTTTATATAGCATGTGAATGCAAATGGAAAGAAAATTATAATGTTCCAGAAATGGATGATTTTTCAAATGAAAAGTATGCAAAACATATTTCTGATTTATCTCAAAATTTAGATAAATATCAACAAGCTATAATACAATCTTTAATTATTAGAAGTTCTTTTGGTGGTATGCAAGGAGATACAAGAATGTTATTAAATGCCGCTTATATATGGTATAATCGATTTATTGGAGAAGATATAAAATGGAAGAAATATTATTATCAACCAATTAGAACGATATCTGCGTCGGTGATTCCATTAGAAAAATCAGATTGGATATTATCTGCAATAGATTATCATTGTTTTCCAAAAATGACAGATTGGATTATGGATAAATTGGAAGAAAATATGGAAGAAGAAGAAATAAAATCATTAATATGGAATTTTAGTTCAAAAACAAATTATAGAAAAAATTATGATTGTTCTACAGAACAATTTATTGGAAATGAAAAAAGATGGGAAATAATAAAAAAACAAGTTTTATCAATCCAAAAATATGCAATAAAAAATTTTAGTTAATTTTTGTAAATGTCACTTTATACTTATATTTTGGATTCTTTATATCCTCCCTTTTCACATGATAACTATAAATATGATTTTCCCTTTTTTTACTCCTTCTCTGCACCGATATTTTTATACTCTTCTTACTAAAATTTTTCAATTCACTAATCATCCTCATATATCCATTTTCCGCCGCCTCAACCAATGAATCTGCCTTAACGATATAACATACATTTTTATAACATACGTTATACTCGTTCTTCTTACTTCCTCCCCAAGCTGAATATGGATTCAATTTAGGTTTTACATATGTAGCTGGCTGAACTACATATTCATTTACTTTACTTGTTGCACGTAATAATTCATCTGCTTGTTGTTCATTTGCCTCTTGTTTTTTTTGTGCATCATAAGCTGGATCATATGGAGATAATTGAGGTTCAACATTATTAGTGGACATTTCCTATATTTATGGTAGATTATTTTTGAATGTTTCTTTTATATTATTATCGAATTTTTCAACAATATTTCTATGAGTCACCTTTATGTTTTTATTTGAATAATTTATATCAACGGGATTTTTTAAAATAACGACTGTTCCAACATATGGATATATTTTCTTATTATTTATATCTTGTATATGAAATAATAAATATTTGGTCCCACCTAAATTGTCATAAAAATTCATTTTTTTAACTAATTTATTGAATATTTTTTCAGCTGCTTTTTGTGGACTTGAACTATTATAATTACCAGTGTTTATTCCCTTATCAGGAAAATCCATCAAAGTAAAATACCTTTTACCATCATTCTTATTTTTTACCAATTCCATTATATTATTCATATTTTATATAATAATATAGTTTTACAAATACTTAAATATATTTTCCTCCCTTCTTCTCTGGATGTTCAGATCCCAATGACTTAACAACATAACTAAATTTCTTACGCACCTCTTTAACTTTTCCCGTTGATTTATCCTTTAACTTTAGAACTACTGGTTTTGATAATTTAATACGCTTTCCCTCGTAATGATAAATCTTTTTATCAGAACCACGAGTAGTTTCCTGAATGGAAAATGTGTATTTACATTCCTCATCTTTCTTTTTGTTTTTCTGGCAAAGTTTGGAGAATGCAATAGTAGCTTTATCCTTTGGACCACGACGCTGGGGTTTTCCTGATTTAGTTTTAAGAGGAAGTTCATAACGACCTCCATCATCAACAGATTTTCCATTAACTAGAACAAGCTTGAAATAACGAGAATCATCGGATTCTTCCTTACCACCAGATTGTAATTTACGTTTTTGATTTTTCTGATTAAGTTTTTCAAGCAGGTTTTCTAGTTTGTTGAGTTCTTTTTGAAAATTATTTGTTACCATATATAATTATTAAATATTTTTTTTTCCATATTTTTTAAAATAATATTTACCATCGTCTAAAGATTTTAATGTTAATATAAATTCCCTGTTTTTTATTTCTAAGTTATTTTTACGAAAATATCCTTCCATTTTACTCTCCAATTCCTTAAATCCATCCTCCAATTTATTCGACCTTAATCTAAATTCCCTCTTAAATCCCCCTCCTCCCTGTCCCATACTCTCCTTTATTGTCGCTCTTAATAATAATGTTCTATCAACATCCGTTTTATCACCAGAAAGGATTAAATTATCTGATGAAATCATATATTGTGTGTATGGTAAAAATTTACTAGTCCATCCAATTTTACAGTCTGCGTTGGTTGTAGCAACTTGCATAAAATATATAATATTAAAATTTGTTTTTTCTAAAGAAACATAATTCATGATCGAGTAATCCCATTTTATCCATTTTTACAATTTCAACTAATTTAAAATAGTTTCCAATTATTTTTTCCATAATTTTATCCTTCGATGGTATTACTAAATTATGTTTATAATGTCTCTTCTTTTCCACCTCTCCCTTCTTCCCTCTTATCGCAAAAATCTCATTATATTGACACATTGTTTTACCCTTTATCTCCCACCATCCATCGTGTGTAAATTTTGGAAAATTCGTAATACTATGTTTCCTCTTCGCTGCATCATTCCTTATGAAACTCATATTTCTTGGTGCAGGGTCCAATTTATCTCTATCGTAAACGTTTATTATCAAATATCCACTAGGTTTTAACCAATAAAAAAAATTACTTAATATTGTGTCCCATTCCTTTATATTGTTATGGTATAATGTATCCTTCATACAAACTATATACGAAAATGTCTCTGGATTAAATAAATTCTCATTCCTCATATCTCCCAATAAGAATTTTCCCAACGGGTTCCTCAAATTAAATATCTCCTCCATAGTCTTACTTCTATCCAATCCAAATACCTTACAACCAGTTGCTGTAGATAAATGCTGATAATGTTTACCTGTTCCTGTTCCAGCATCAAGAATTAAATCAACTCCCTTCTTCTTCTTCACTGGATGTTTCCCAATAAAATCTATTATGGTTTTGGATTCGAAAATAAATACTTGTGGTTCATTAAAAACTTGGTCATATAATTTGGCATATAATTTATCAATTCTGTCCTCCTTTATTTCTAATGGATTATCAAAACCTTCTAACTCCAAATTTAATTCAAGAATTTTATTTTTAAATTTTGGTATGAAAACAGCAATTATAAATAGAGTCACAAAAATTATTATAAAAATTATTACACTTACTTTAAATATTTTTCCCATTTAAATTATATCAGAAAAAAAGCTTAAAGATTTTTATCTAAACTATATTATAAAAAGATGTCGAACAATTTAAATGTCTCCGTTAACCCAAATTCTGATACTCCAAAGTTAGAAGACTTCAAAAATGACCTCCCTCCAATGCAATCTAAAGAATTCGATGAGCATATGGACACTGAAGAATTAAAAACAATGGTTTACACTCTTTTAACTGAAACTGATTGTGAAAGAGATGATCGTTTAAGAAAATCTAAAAATTATGCAGATTTAAGAGGAAAATATCAGAAAAAATATGAAGGATTATTGATGAGATATCCATCATTATATTCAATGGTCTTAGAGAATGGAAGAAATTTTGATTTAATTCAATTTGAACAGATGATGGATATGATATCTAAAGTAAGAAGAAATGAAGTAGATGAAGGAACAGCATCTAGAGAATTTGGAGAAAAAATGGTTAATAAGTATGTGAAACCTAATTTGGGAAAAAATTGAAAATATTTTTTTTAGAATTGTGGTCAAATAAATGGAAGATTTAAGAGAAACTGAGTTTTCATTTACATTAAATAAAATATTTAATGGAAAAATTAATGAAATAATGGATAATGGGAAACCATTATTATCTAATGTAATTTTAAAGAAAAAAATATTATTAGTTCAGATTTTACTAGAAAATGGAGCAAATCCTAATCTACAATCTGTAAAAAATACCAGTCCACTATTTTATGCCTGTTGGAAAGGTTTTGACGAAATTGTAGAATTACTCCTTAAATATGGTGCAAACATTAACGAAAAAAATTATCACGGTAATACACCCCTAATGATAGCTTGTTATTATCAAAATGAAAAATGTGTTCATCATTTACTAAAATATGGTGCATTACCCAATCTTAAAAATGATAATGGGGAAACTGCTCTACATTTTGCTGCATATCACAATAAAGTTGACATTTTGTATAATTTGATGAAATCAGGTGCAAATGTTAACGAAAAAGATAATATGGGTATAACTCCCTTTATCATATCTTCTGGATGCTCTCATCTAAATAATTTATCATTGATGATAAAATGTTGCGTTAATATGGATGCTGAATCAGACATTGGATTGAATGCATTGAATATGGCAGTAAAAAAGGAAGATTTATCAGTTATATATTTCCTTAAATCTTTCGGTATAAGTTTGATAAAAAAAAATTGTAAAGGGTTAACTGCTATTCAATATGCAATTATGACAGGGAATATAAAAATAATTACATATTTTTCTGATTTTATCCATAATATTGGAAGTATTACAATTCATGGCATTCCTTCACTAATTTATTTAATTTCAACTAAAATTGGTAAAACTAAAGAAATAGATTTTCTTGTTTCTAAAGGTGCAAATCCTAGTGCTATTTTCAATAATCAAACACCACTTTCTATTTCAATACAAAATAACGATATAGATAGTTTCATCCAATTACTCAAAAATAAGGCAAATCCACTTTTCCTTAATATTGAACAAAACGCTCTTTTGAAAGCGAATGAATTTGATTTCAGATTTATTAACGCATTGCGTCAATATAGTTATAAAATTATTTTAATGTTAATAAATAATTTAACTGATTTATACTTCCTACTATTTCATCCCTTAAATTTAATAAATCACTATCCCTCTTATCCATAATATCCAATATTGTTATTCCACAATAATCTGTTTTCCCTGATATCTTATATTTCTTACAATTTTTAGACTTATCCCCCATAAAAAAACCCAATAACACATCCAAATATCTCACCAAATCATCCCCATTCACCTTCTGCACTTTCATATCTGCATTCTTACCCTTCATATCTATTCTCCCATATTTTCCCTGCCATATCTCTATAAATTCATCCATTTTGTCAATGAATTTACTAAAAAACATATCTAAAGCTTTGTGTTCAGCATATGATTTTGTTCTCCAATGTGAGAATTTAATTGTATTTTGAATCTGAAAAAATGATAACATGACTAAATTTGCTTTTTCCATATTATATATCAAGTTTTTATTCCTGCCATATTCTTACTAACCTTCAAATAATTATAATGAACACCATCGTATATTAAAAATACATTTCTAGAATCATTATCAAATACATATGAACTCACCATATTATATTTCTTCTTTACAATATCCTTCATCAAAACAAAAATATTCGATTTAAACATTTTTGTTGCTACATCTATTTCCATATTACCTCCCCATATTCCATCTCTCCTTATCAAAATACAATAACGATCCAGTGGCATATCTTTCTCCAAAACTAACCATTCTTCTAATGTCATCCCATTTATCTTCATTTTCCTGTTTTTTTCTAAATATAATGCAATCGCCAATCTTAAATCTCCCTGTGGTAAATTAAAAGCTAATCCCATCGAATGAAATAAACAATTACCATCCCCCGGAACAATCTTTTCTTGAAATTCCAATTTCATTATTATAATATCCCACTTTTTTTTTATATCTCTAACCATATAAAATTCTCCCAATATCCCCTCGATTCATCCTTCGCCATTATTTTAGATTCATTCTCATAATTTTCCACTCTCTCCAACATACATTTCTCACATTCTACTTTCTCCTTTCTATGTTTACATCTCATTCGCATTTTACAAACTGCACAAATATGTCTACATATATTATGCATACATATATATTCTTTTCGGCACTCTCTGCATTTATTTTTTAATTTACTGTGTTTACAAACACCAGAACCACCACAATCTTTACATTCTGCTTTCCTTTTATTATGTTTGCATACTCCCTTACCATTACATTGTATGCAATAATATGAATATTTTGTATGAATACAAGATTTCATTCTAACATCCATTATACAAAAATTATTTTAAATTATTTTTTTCAAATTTTTTTATAAATTAGTTACATTTATCTCTTTCACCGAATTATCTATATTTACATCTTTCACAGAATTATCATCCACTGTCGCCATCTGTGTTTCAGTTTTACTTGTAATATCACAAGTCCCAATATTTTTTCTTGTTATTGCACTTCCACCTGATCTAATCGTTATCTTTATTCTCTTATTGTTAAATTTCGATATTCTCTCATCCTTCTTTTCCTTCTTCTTTATTAACTGCTGCAATTTCTGATATGTCTGATCACTAGCATTTTTCGTCTTCACAAATGTAAACTCATTATGCATAAAACTAAATAATTTCTCCCCCCCACTTATATTCCTTAAATCCTCATCCCACTCAGTCTTATTCATCAACGCCTCATCATAAATATCCCCAAAATTCCTTATGCTCACCACATCCAATCCATATTCTTTTGCCAAATCCTTCAAATAATCAAAATTAACCAAATATTCTTTATGTTCCACTCCAATCGTCGATACAAATACATTTATTTCATTTCCCAAATTTGCCTTCTTGCTATCCCACTTCTTCAAATCATACTCCTTTGTTATTGTCCATAATAAATCCTCACCCACCATCCCAACAACCTTTTCTCCCTCCTTCTTCTTCCCCAATAATTCATTCACCTTCTCTCCATCCAAACAAGTCCCCACAAAATGCCCTCCAATCTTCAAATTATCAGTAACATTTTGCAATAATATTCTCAATGTTATTTCACTTTCAAATATATAATGTATCGCAAATTGTATACTAACTATATCATACTGGTATTTCGACAAAAATATTTTCTTCATTTGTTCCTTACCATGGAAATCCATCGCAGTATCAAAATCTGGAAAAATCAACTTACTAATATCACCCCATATATAAAATACATCCGGTTTCGGTCTTCTTGCCTTCTTAAATAACGCAATCGCCGTCTCTATATTCTCCTTCACATAATCTATTCCAACAACATTCTTCAATAATGCTAATTTCCATTTTGCAAAATCTCCTCCAGAACCACACGCCAAATCCAATAAACTTCCCATCATATTCTGCGAATGATTAATTATTGCCGGCGCCACTCTCGATATCAAATTATCCTTTACAATACGATTATGGAAAACTTGGAATGGAAACTTCTTCAATCTCATCGTATTATTCGCATAATAAATATTTGATATATCCTCCTCGGGCACATTCCCATCCCTTAAATGCGTTTCTGTCACCAAATTCGTAAAAGCATTCCATAAATGATTTGCATATCCATCCGTAGTCCCCCAATTATTCTCTCCCTCTCTATAAATTCTTGTCCTCCAATGATTCACTCTTAAAGGTGTCCATTTAAATATATTCGTAAATTCTCCATATATCCTTTCATAAGCAAATTCAACAATTGTATCATCCATTATCTCCTCATTTATTTTTGTATAAGGATTCTTAGCATATACCTTCCCATCGTCATCCAATGGTATATTTGCCATATACACTTCCATCTGTGGATCAACACCTTTTGGACTAAATCTTGTTATTGTTGATATATCCTGTGTATTATTATTTTCTGGTATTGGTTTTATTGCATTAACATTTAATTCCAATGACTTGTAATATATTATCTTTCCCTTCAAATCTTTGCCTTTCGAAGGTAATTGGAATGGACTCAATTTCTGATTCTTGCCATCCATCATATATTTCACCAAAAAATTAACAGTCTTAAATTGCGGATAACTCCATTTAAAAAAATTATACCAATTTCCTCCCCTTGTCGGATATCCATTATTCAACGGTCTAAATTGTATTCCAGCTACCATAAAATCCTGCAATTTAACCTTGTCCAATAATTCAGCCATATTATCATCAAAACTAGGTCCATTCCCAAATAAATATTTTGCGATTACTATCTTCGTCGCCTCATCTCTTAATTCAGTATCAATATAAGTAGATTTCTGAACAGCCTCTCTATAAAATTGCAACAAATAATCAAACCGATACTTATCCTTTGCCCCTCCTCCCAATACATTAAACTTATGTTCTCTTACATCCTTACCCTTATAAAACAATATATCAGTTATATAAAATAAATTATTCGTCTCTGAATAATATCCCTCCAATAAACTATTCTCAAAATCATCTATCATTCTTCCCGTATTTACCACCTCCATATCTTGAGTTAACATAAACATCTTCCCATCCACATTCTTACTAAAATTCTCTGCTATATACAAAAATCTTAATTCTCCATCCAATTGATAACAAACTGCATAATCATCCTTTACATAAGGTGCCTTATCAGTCCTATGAAAATTACGTCTTAGTATCTCAACCGGTTCCGCCCCTATAAAACCATCATCTTTTGTCAATCGTTTATAAGAATTTAATAAACTCTTCTTCTCATCAACTGTTATTATGAAACTACTTCCCTGTATCTCTTCCAATAACCACTTCAAATATATTCCTATGTATCCAAAAAAATCATCATTCGGTATAAATTTCTCACTAAAATATATTTCCATAAAATAACTCGTATCCTCCTTCATACAACCACTATCCCTAAATTTTTGTGTCGACGACGTCCTCCTCTCCTCCACCAAATTTGTCGTAAAATTATATTTTCCATCACTTACCTCATAATAATTCCAATATACATACTCTCTACTTTTTGAACTCTCCAATGATTGCTCAGTAATCTTATCACCATCCTTTTCTATCTTATCAATTAATTTTATATCAATATTATACTTTTCTATTTCCCTCTTTTCAACCTCCTTTTCTATTATAAAACATTCCTTTGGTAACTCATTAAATTGCCAATATTTCTTAACCTCATTTTTCCCATCAACCTGCATAAAAACATCATTATCTGGAAAAAATATCTTCAATCTCGATTTCATCTCATAATGACTACCTAATCCTCCATTATCCTCTCCATATATAAATCTTTGCACTATCTTCTCAAATTTTTCTCTGTCCAAATTTATATCAAATGCTATCCTCACATGATAACCTCCACCCACCTTCTTAAAAATATCATTAATGTCTGAATCCATTATTATAATAATAATAGACTAAATTTTAAACCATTTTTTTAAACAATTATAAACAAGTTGTTTCATATATTTTTGATGTAACCAAATAAGGATCACAATTAGCAGCCGGTCTTCTATCCTCAAAATATCCACACATATTATTTATAGTATCATTCGGTATCCTCACACTACTTCCCCTATTCGCCCTACCAAAACTAAACTTATCATAACTTGACGTCTCATGTCTTCCCGTCATCCTATCCCTATTTCCCTCTCCATACAACTCCATATGTTCCAAATGTTTCAAACTTAATTTATATATTGCCTCATCTATTATCTCCAATCCAGATTTATTAATATTTCCATTTCTCATATCTTGTGTGCTAAAATTACAATGACAGCCACTACCATTTATTCCCTCCTTAATCAACTTCGGTGTCAAATCTATCCTCACCTTATATTTCTCAGATATTCTCTCCATTATATATCTCGCCATCCATAACTGATCACCAGCCTCTATACCCTCACAAGGTCCAACCTGATATTCCCACTGTCCTGGCGCAACCTCCGCATTTACTCCACTTATCTTTATACCTGCATATAAACAAGCCTCCAAATGTTCCTCAACTAATGGTCTACATAATGCATTTTCTGCACCAACTGAACAGTAATACTGTCCTTGTTCAGGAGTTTCTTCTCCATTGAAACCTAATGGTTTTCCTGTCTCTAAATTAACCATAAAATACTCCTGTTCTAATCCAAACCAAGGATGTTCATAAATTTTTTGATCAAATATTCTCACTGCTTTGATTCTATTATTTGTTGGATGTGCCTCACCACTTCTTAAATACGTATCACATAAAACTAATACATTTACTCCCTTTCTAAATGGACAAGGAAATGTCTTCCTCGGCTTTATTATTATCTCACTATCATGACCCTCCGCCTGTCCAGTAGAACTTCCATCAAAATTCCAATCTGGTAACTCAAAATTATTTGGTAAATCTAATACTCTGCATTTACTTCGCAATTCCATATTCCCTCCTATCCAAACATATTCCGCCAAAAATCTCATCTATATTTTTATAACATTTTAAACTATCTAAATTTACTCATATTTCTTCAGAATCTCTTCTCTAAGTTCTTGTATACTTTTCTTCAAATCCTTACCAGTTTTATCTGATTTCTTTGTCAAACTTATACCTTCTTTCTCAGCTATTTTCTGAATTTCACCTAGAGTAATCTTCTTTGGAATATGAATCTTTACTTGAGTTGTTTCAACAGAAACATCAGTAGTTTCTTCTGTTTCATTTAATTTTTGTTCTTCATCAAATTTTTGTTTTTCATCTGATTTTGTTTCTAAAGATTCATCAATTTGTTCCACAGAAGTATCAGTATGTTCAACTAAATCTTCAACCTGTTTCGCTTCAATTTTAGGTGATTTTTTCTTCACATCAGTCTTAACTTTCTTTTCCGATTTTTTCATACTTTCCTCAGCAAATTCACTCAATATATCAATCATCTCAGTATCCTGCCAAGAAAATAATCCATTCATTTCTTTACGAATAACTGAACTATATTTTCCATCACTCTCAATCAAAAAACAAGTCGGATTTTTCAATGAATATTCCGCTGCTCTCTCAGTTTTCTTCCAAACTCCTGGAACAAAAGATATCTTCTCAATTAATCTCTCCTTACCAAATTTTTCAACAGGATCCCTACGTATAATATAAACAGTAAGCGAAAAATAATCTACTACTATTTTCTTCATAGCTTCGCAATTATCAATGTCCTGAAAATTTATCATTTTCGACCTTATTTCATTCCTTATTCTAGTATATTCCATCTCACGATACAAATTCTTTTCCTCCATATCATATGCAATCTGTCTCATCAAATCCCTAGTAAATGATATTCTTGATTCATAATCAAAATATCTGAACTCTGACATTATCTGATTTAATAAACCAATCACAAAACTATTTTTTCTTATAGCAGTCTTATCTACTAACTGTCTGTAATTATCATCTAAACCAGTCCAAGTTGGAACAGGTAAAATCTCTTTTTTCAAAAAACTAAATTTTCCATCCAAAACATACTTTCCGTATATATGTCCATCCGCCATTTTCACCTCTGGTATTCTAAAAATAAATGGACGATCTTCATTTGTCTCATCTATTGGATTCTTATTCAAATAACTGTGCAATTTTTCTACTGAAATCATTTTCAATATATTATTAAAATGATTTTAAACTAGTTTTTTTCAATTTTTTTCACTCCTCGTTTTCTATCTCTTCATCTTCTTCCTCCTCAACCGTATATTCCTCTACCCCTGTCTGTGTCTCTTCCGGATTATTTATCTCATCCTCCTTCACCAAAACAGGTAAATTTTTCTTACTTTTCTGTTTTGCATTATTTTTAACAACATTCTGATTTAATGATGTCTTTGCACTCTTACTATTTATACTAAATCTAGATATATCCCTCAATTTCTTTAATACCTTAGCCTTTCCTCCTATATACTTTTTCTTATACCTCTTCAAAATAATCTTATATCCAGAATTATCCCTCTTCTCATTCAATACCATCCTCAAACAAAATTCCTTCTCCTCTTCATCATCATCCTTGTATTCCTCAAAAATCTCACTCTGCACACAATCCAATGAATAAACCTCAAAATTGATACTCTTGTCATTATTTGTCTCCTCAACAATACCCAATCCTGAAAAACAATTATCCTCTATCTTATCTATACTCTCTATTCTACTCTTCTCCTCATTTAATATCTCCTCTGTCTTCTGTAATTCCCTCGCGTTTTCTTTAGTAAAATCAACAAACATCTTTATTTTCCTTAGAATGTCTATAGGTATATTATTCATATTTATAAAATATCCATTCTTATTCTGCGTATACTTTGTATTACTCTCCTTTATTATCTCAACTATCTGTATTTTCTGACTTGTATTCATCTTCTTCTCTATAAAATCTCTTATTATCTTTATCTCTTTCGCATCAATCACATAATTTGTATTTTCTCGCCAATTAATATCCAATTCCTCATTTATGCCAATATCCTCAATTTCAATAGAATCATGAACAACTACAAATTTATCCATTTTTTTTATAATAAATGTAAAAAATCTTTAAATCAGTTCGGGCACGCAGGGCGTGCCCTCACCTCGGGGATATCGGCCTCGCATACTTCAGCTCGCTATCGCTCACAGAATTATTTTTTGTTTATTTTGCAAAGCAAAATAAACATCAGATCATTGATTATAATAATTTAGAGTTAACTTTTAATGCGAGCGATAGCGAGCCGAGGTTAAGGGCAGATCCCTTCACTCGTCATAATCTACCTCTTCATCCTCTTCTTCTTCCTCTTCATCTTCCTCATCTTCATCTTCCTCATCGTCTTCTGACAATAATTCCTCAGGTGGGGCATCAATATCTAATGAATCTT
>Ga0194123_10003855_pt1 | contig 17572 bp, 19 predicted proteins | sample TA2MahsurfametaG_5_FD_155479 | JGI IMG/M metagenome (GOLD analysis project Ga0194123, IMG submission 155479) | Freshwater microbial communities from Lake Tanganyika, Tanzania - TA2015023 Mahale A surface | ecosystem: Environmental > Aquatic > Freshwater > Lake | place: Tanzania: Lake Tanganyika... | reverse complement strand
GGGTAGATGGCGTGGTCAGCGGCGATCTCCTGGATCGCCTTGCGGCCACTGATCGCCTCCATGGCGGCTCTGGCCTTGAACTCGGGGCTGTGGGTGCAGCGCATGCTCATTGGTGGGAGCCCCTTTCAGGGGCGGTGCCCCGCCTCAGAGGTTAACGATGGGGCTTGTTCATAAAACCAGCCCTCCTCAAGGAGACGTCTAGGTCTCCGAAATCTTCCAGAGCAGCCAGAGACTTGGTGTTCTATCTCACAACGCTGGTCAGCAGGGGGTCTTACAGCCGCTGCCGACCAACTTGGCGAGACGTAACAGCCAGCACGTAAACATTTAGATGCATCGCAATGCGAGAAACTAAATCAATATTGTCTGGGAATTTTAATCTACCCATTGCGAAAAGTTTCGCCGCAATAAAAAGTTCGCGCAAAATATTCTTTGCAGCATGTCTCATATAAGATCCGGAAAGGCTTCTAGATTCCACTGAAGCATAATCAACTAATTTTTTCAGTTCGCTTAAATCAGGATATGGCCTTAAATGAATTACAGCGCAATCAGGATCTTTGTCCACGATTTGACGGTAATGCGGAGCAAAGGACTTAAAGTTGTCATGAATTAGTATGTTCTTGTAGTTGGCAACCAGGACATCTCTTTTGATAAATCTACATACGGATGGCCGCATAGCATTAGGGCTAAAAATACTCTTGTAGCCATTAAATACAATTGACTCATAATTGCCAGTATATGATATCCTATCTGTGTAATACAAATCGCATCTGTCGTCTATCAATGAGCGCAGTCTATTAAAATATGGGCAAGACAATCTTTCCGAGCAAGACAAGAACAAGTAATAATCAGCTGAAATAGTATTGACAAGCCAAAAGAACCACTCTTCACATTCGGTCGTTCCAGGATTACTCTTGGAATACAATTTGACACCATGACATCCTTGCACAATGCTTACTGTTGCGTCATTGCTATTATTATCAATAACATATATAACATTCTCTAAAAAACCATAGTAATCTAGCACTTGTTTTACTCTGCCTTCTTCGTTGAATGTTGGCAGTACAACGGCAACATCTGGCAGACAATAAGCGTTTTTCACAATTCAAGCAGAGATTTAGTTAATTAGGAGAAACTTGCTAGTGACCAGCAAGGTCAAAAATGACCTTTGGGGGATGCTGAAATGACGTGCCCCCGGAGATCGTTCCTGGGTGAATGAGAATCCTCAGCCGTCAAGCTTGGGCCCGGGACTCGACCATGAAACTTACCAGGCATACAGCCGAGTAGATAATCCTCAAGATCAAAACATACGAGCAGTTGGATCGCCCAGGGCAAGACCGTCGTCGAGGTCTGCCGAGTGATCGAGTGACGCAGCCGACCCACCGCCGCTGGCGGCAGCAGTACGCCAGCATACAGGCCGAAGAAGCCACTCGGCTAACTCAACTGGAGAAACAGAACGCCCGAGTCAAGAAGCTTCTGGCTGAACCGAGCTGGAGAAGGCGATGCTGAAGGCACTTGCCGAGGGAAACTTCTGAGCCCGGAACGTCGCCGCAAAGCCGTCAAGGTTCTGCTGGAGCTTTACCGGCCTCTGAAAGTCTGACCTGCCGGGTTGTGGGACAGCACCACAGCACCCAGCGCCATGCCGTCAAAGTCCTCGATATTGATGAGGCAAAGCTCCGCCATCGCCTCCGAGAGATCGCCGTTGAGCACATCCGCTGGGGTCGGCGCATGGCCTACCGCCTGTTGCGGAGGGAGGGCTGGACCGTCAATCACAAGCGGGTGCAACAGCTCTGGAGGGAGGAAGGGCTGCAGCTGCCTACTTCCCGTAAGCAAAAGCGGACATGGGCCGCCGACGGCTCGGTGAGACGTCACCGGGCCGAGCATCACCACCAGGTATGAGCTGTAGATTTCCAGTTTGATGCCACCGCCGACGTCCGCAGACTGAAGTTCTTAGACGTGATCGACGAGCACAACCGTCTCTGCTTGGCCGTCCGAGTGGGAAGACGCTGCAAGGCCAAGTAAGTGGTTTCGGTACTGGAGGAGCTCAACAGCCTTTACCCGGCGCCAGCGTTCATTCAGTCGAACAACGGACCGTAGTTCATCGCCCAGGCCCCACGGGATTAGTGTGAGACCAGCGCCACCACCAGCACGGCGTGCATCGCGCCAGCATCCACGTAGGAGAAGAGATTCGCGAAATCGTTCAATGGCCGCTTCCGGGATGAGTTCCTCAAAACACAGCTGTTCACCGAAGCCGCTGAGGCACAGATCCTGGCCAACAGTTGGCGCTGGGAGTACAACTCACTCAGCCGCATTCGGCCTCCAGGGGCTTTCGCCCCTGGAGGCCGCTCAACAAGGAGTTGTTGCATGTCCACACCCACCAGCTCTCAAAAGGCCTGGACTGACAAAGGGAGTCACGTCAAATCAATTTCCCACGATTGACAAGTTAGCCAAGCGACTACAAAGGGTAAATTGCCACCGCCAGCAACAACATCTAAAATTCCCACTGATAACATTAGAGTTGGAAAACTTGGCCTTAAATATCAAGCGGCTATGGGGTCTCAACCACAGACTTCTTGAAGGAGCACAGTGACTCAGTAAGTCCCAAAGTGGCATGGAGGCCAAGCTCTTGACGAGCTTTGCGGATGTCTGGCACATAACGATTACGCGCAACTCCGAGGTCGGGTCGAACCAAGAATCGGACATGCTTGTCTGGCGAAAGGATGTCGCGAACCAGATGAGCAAGGTCTGCGATACTGATCACCTCATTGGAGCCCACGTTGTAGGCATGGCCGGGGCGGCCGTGCACCAACAGGCTGAGGAGCCAATGGGCCAAGTCTTTCTGGTGCAGGTAAGTGCGCAGGGGGGTGCCGTCGCCGGAGACAGTGATGGCATCGGCTGTGAGGGCATCGCGGATGAAGTTACCGATGGCGAAGTGCGCGTTGAGCGGCAGGTCGGGCCCCACGAAGGCAAAGCAGCGGGCCACAACGGTTTCCAGGCCATGCTGCTCGCCCATCAGTGCACACAGGTGTTCGGCAGCGCGCTTGGCCTGGCCGTAGGCTGTGTTGGGTTCTGCTAAAGGTGGACTGCCAGGCCAATCTTCCGGGATGGCTGCGAGATCAGCCGGCTGTGGACCGTAGATACCACCAGAGCTAGTTAGTAGAAATCGTCGTGCGCCTGTTGCTACGGCTAGTTCGAGGATGTTGCGGGTACCATCCACGATCTGGTCATAGCGTTGCAGCGGAGAGAGGCTAGGCCCGTTGGTGGAATCAGTGGCCGCATGGAGCACATGGGTGAAGCTGTGCCCCCACGGCAGCGAGTCGCGCTGCTGGATGTCACCTTGCAAGAAGGCAACCTGTCGCTGCCCTGCGAATTCGGAAAAGGCGGCAAGGAATCGAGCAGGGTTGCGACTGAGAACCACAACCGATGTATCGGTTGGAATGGAGTCCGCCAGTAAATGGCGCAATAGCGCTTTGCCAAAAAAGCCTGTGCCCCCAGTGAGTAGTAGCTGCATTTAGAACTCGGTTCACTGCTCTGTAGGATCTCTCATTGGAGCTTTGGTTTACCCTTCATCAAGTACTTTCCAGCGGCTCTCAAGCATCTCGATGCGCGACTGGTCTTCACGGTGCATTAGACCATAGTACTCGCGTTTGTTCAATAGCCATAACAGTTCAAAGTGAACTGCCTGTCGCAAAGCCCTAGCGAGATTGGGAGAATCGAGGGCCGCTCCACTGAACACAACTTTACGTGTTTCAAAGCGGCTGAGATGAATTGCCTTAATACGCTGCAAATTGGCCAGAGCGTCAATAGAGACGGCTCCCCCCACGACAAAATCCAAGCCCTTATTGAGGCATGCTCGGGATGCTATTTCCACCGAGCTGGTCACTTGCTCGGATTCAATGCCAGTGCGGCCAACCCCGATAGAGCCGCTGAAATCGACTCGGCCGAACACAACGCCATTGCATCCCGGTTTGGCCGATGCCATCTCGAGCATTGCATCAAGATTATTATAGCCAGTGATTGTTTCGAGATTGAAAAGAAAGGAAACATCTTCCTGTTCTTCAGGTGAATAGACCTTGTCTTTGGCTGCGATGTATTTGGATAGGGCGTACGGTGTTTCTACCATTGGAGCGATAATGAACCGTACGCCAAACTGCTTGGCTTCGAGCATGTCGCGGATGGCCTCACATCCGCCCACCTTGAGTGCGAGGCCCACATCGGCCTTGTTGGCAATTTCCAGTAGCCGCAATAGTTCGTCGGTTCGTGTGCCTTCTGCTTCAAATTCTGCTTTGGTTGCAACAACGCCGTATTCTCCCTTGCCTTGGCGAAGGATTTCCAGCATTTTTTTTTCATAGGAATTCATGGCCTAAGCAATTCGAAATCGTAGTTGTAGTACTTGTTAATTGTCGCGTGTATTGGACTTGGCTTCCGAGAAATAATGCATAACTTTTTCTATTGCGTCCTGGGGCAAATCGGGGGACATCCAATGAAGAGGGTTCGATTCCATTCCGCCATTGGCGCTTACTCGGCTTGTGATTTTAGGGAAATAAGTTTGTTCTGGGTGCAAAGGTACTAGGAAGAGTGCAGGGCTTGGATTATTCCAGAGTTCCAAGAAATTTGGGTTAGAATTCCAGCCGTGCTTAAGGTGATACGACGGGATTTGATAGGCTGCCCCGAGGGTAGTCCAGTTGGGAAAGCCTAAACCAGATGACACATCACAGCCTATGTAGGCCCCACCGAAGTAGTTCTTCTGAGTCATGCGGATAGAGGCATATCCTTCGTTGCAAAAGAGAAAAATCTTGAGATTCGGCTGATTCGCTGCCACCGTGGCGAGTTCCTGAAGGTTTTGAGTAAAACCACCATCTCCCTCCACCAGCACAGTACGCCGTAGTGGATCTGCAATCGACACGCCTATTGCTCCTGCGAGGCCGTATCCCATACTGGCTAAACCCTTGTCTGTGAGCATTGTCTGCCCACATCGCAGTTGGAAGGCCTGCATCATCACTGTGAAGGCGCCGCCGCTGCTGCAGGGCACGATGTGGTCGCCCTCTTCACAGAGCCTGGAGAGATCTTCGACCATGTCATAAGGATTTAGGAAGCCCTCGGGGGTTTTGTTGTACGGCTCAGAGAGGGGAAGCAGACCTCGCACCTCTTGGCTAAATCTCAGCCATTCGCCATGCTCACCAAGGGGGTGGGCCACTAGGGCTTCCAAAAATTGATCAGCATCGGCCTGGATCCCTGCTGTCAGGCACGGATTCGGCTTGGCCAGTTCAGCAGGATCAATGTCGACTTGGATCACTTCACCAAGGGGCACAAACTGTTGCCAGTTGAATCCGGTCTGCTGGAGGCCAAGCCTTGATCCAAGGGCTAGTACTAGATCTGCCTGCTGAAGGATGATGTTGCTCGAACGCTGGCCCCACGTGTTCGGGCGGCCGGCGTAGTTGGCCTGATTCGAGGGGTAACGATCGGCACCGTTCCAGGTGGTCATGATCGGCAGATCCAGCGCCGCAAGCTTTGGCTCCAGGGCGCGGGCCTGGCGATAGGACAGCCCTCCACCCAGCAGCAACAGCGGGCGTTCTGCCACCCTGAATTGAGCTGCCACCCCTGCGACCTGCTGAGGGTCAGGTGCGGGCTTGCTGCCAAGACGATTGACTGTTGCCAGGTTAGACGCCTCCCCCCAGTCATCCGGAACCTGCACAGCTTGGACATCAAGTGGCAGTTCAAGAAAAACAGGGCCAGGACGCCCGCTCCAGCTCGCAGCTACGTCAGTCAGCACGACATCGGCGGGAAGCGGCTCACGAAGGCAGAGGCTGCGTTTGCATACGGGTGCCGCCATTGCCACGCCATCCACTTCCTGAATACCGAGCTGCCGCAGGCCCGGCGGAGCGAGATCTTCCACCTTCACTTGCCCGCCCAGCAGCAGCAGCTCGCGACTCTCGAGCCAGGCGCCCGCCAGGCCTGTGAGCGTGTTGGTGAGACCTGGCCCGGCTGTAACCAGGGCCAGAGCCTTGCCCACACCATGCGCTGCGGTGCCGGCCTGAACTGTGGCGTTGTGGTATTCGGTGGCGATCGCGGCGGCCACCTCATGCACCACCGGCACGCACACCAGATGCTGGCGGGCGGAGTTGAGCAGGTGCATGATGTTGCCGCCCGCGACAAAGTAGCAATGGCTGAAGCCGGTGTCCTTGAGCAAGCGGATCAGGGCATCGGAATATTTCATCAGGCGACTGTGAGCGCTGCTCGAACAACTTCCAGCGCCTCTTCCATGGCCTGAAGCACCGCCACCAATGAGGCCTCGGTGGCGGGCAGACACACCTCTTCGACACCGAGCCCATTCGACGCTGCGGTGGGCACGATCAGGTGTATGTGACCGATTGAGTGCTTTTTGTCAGCACGGAAGGCCTGCAGGAAACGATCGGGAATGAAGGCCCGTAGTTGAGCGGGCTCGACTACTGCACTCAGCAAGGCAAGGCAGTGGTTTCTGAGGGCGGCGGAAGGAGGCTGCTCTCCGGTGAAACGAATGGCCGCGAGCATGCCGATCGCCACGGCGAGCCCATGGGGGATTGCGAAGGCGGTGGCTGATTCGAGCGCATGGCCCCAGGTGTGTCCGAAATTGAGCAGGCGGCGCTCCGCCTGATCGAATTCGTCGATTTCGATGAACCACTGCTTCACCGCCAAGGTGGCGTGCAGCAGCTCCGCCAGCTCCTGCTCCTGCCAGTTGCCGTTCAGCACGGGCTTGGCGAGCTGTTCATAGAAGGCGAAGCTGGAAGCGCCACGGCAGTAGGCGATCTTGGCGGCCTCGGCCAGGCCCCCAGCCAGTTCCACGGCGGGCAGGGTGCGGGCAAAAGCGGGAAGGATCTCGATCCGAAGAGGGGGATGGAAGTTTCCGATCAGGTTTTTGTAAGGGCCCACATTGATCGAACTTTTTCCACCCAGGCAGGAGTCGGCCATGCCGAGAAAGGTGGTAGGCACGTAGCTCCAGGGAATGCCGCGCATGAACAGCGAGGCCAGGAAGGTGGCGATGTCCTGCACCACACCCCCGCCGATGGCGGTGAGCTGCGAGGAACGCCCCAGGCCGGCATCCTTAAGGGCCACAAACAGGGGGAGGGTCTGCTCTAGGGCCTTGGCCTCCTCGGTGGCTTTGATCCAGAGCACCGGCAGGCCGGCCGGTAGGTGAAGGCGGTCGCGGAAGAAGGAATCCACCAGCAGCAGATCACCCTGCGGCTGCCACTGGCTCAGATCAGTGATCGCAGGAAAGGCCACGCTGTAATCAGCGAGAGCGCTGCGGATCTTGAGATGGGAAAGGGGCGCGGGCATACGATCTCAGGCGTGCTTGAGGCCAATGAAACCGGCATCCACGATGAGGAATTGCCCGGTGATGGCGCGATTGGCTGGTGAGGCGAGGAAACCCACCGCGGCGGCGATGTCGGTGGGCAGGGGAAGACGCCCCAGGGCCGATTGGGCGGTGATGGCGGCAATCTGTTCTGTGGTCAGGTGAGCGCGGGTCATCGGGGTGTCGACCACACCGGGCAGCACTGCGTTGATCACAATGCCGCGGGGCCCGAGATCAAGGGCACAGGATTTCACCAGCCCTTGCAGCGCTGCCTTGGAGACGGTGTAGGAAAACTTGCCGGGCCGGCTTTCGAGCTGCCAGATCGAACTCACCACCACCAGACGACAGCCCTCGCCAAGCTTGCCTGCAGCCAGCAGGGCCTGAAGGCTGGAGGCGATGAACAGCACATTGCCCTGCAGCAGGTGCTGCAGATCGTCGGCCTCAAAGGCGGCAACCGTGTCGCTGCAATTGACACCCTGGGCCCACACCACCACTTCAAGGCTGGGTAGGCCTGAGAGCGATGAGGCCTCAAACGGCGCGTCGTAGCTCAGCGGCAGATGGGAGGCCGCGCCTGGAAGGGTGGAGCCACCGGCCGTGTTTAGCGTGTAGCCCATGCCCAGCAGATGGGTACCGATGGCTGTGCCAAGGGCGCCACCGGCACCGAACAGGAGCAGATCGGAGGCCATCATCCTCTCGCGAACGAATCAAACACGAGACCACATCGATCGAACACTTTCAAGGCAACACCTTTCGGGCCAGATCCAGCAAGCGTTGGTCTGCGCTCAGAAGTGAGGCCACCTCCCGGCGGGCCAGCACCAGATAAAGGCAGTCGTAGACGGGGTGATTGAGGTGGGTGGCCAAGGCAAGGGCCTCGGCCTGCAGTGTGCGGTCGGGCTCGATGTGATCGATCAGATCTGCGGCTCGTCGCAAACGCGCCTGCAACGATGCAGCCTGCAGCTGGCCGGCACGCTGAAGACGCCAGAGGGTGTTGGCCACCTCCGTGAGCATCAGCTCCGGGGCCAACACCAGTTCGGCGCTCTCCACGGCATCTGTGAAAGCGCAGGCCTGGCTGGACCCCTCAATGATCCGCACCACAGCAGAGGCATCCAGCACAAGGCGAGTCGGCTCCCGCACTGCCATCTCAGCGTTCCCGATCCTGGCGGATCAGATCTTCCGGGGATGGATCAAACGGCTGGATTCCCTCCTCCTGGGCCAATGCCGCCAGCTCCAAGAGAGCCTGTCTGCGCCGCTCGCGGGGATCACCGCCACAGGCCTGCTGCAGGTCGCTGAGAGCTTGCTGGCTCAGGCTGCGCCGGTTGCGCCGGGCCCTGAGCTGCAGGATCTGGTGCAGCGGATCGGGGAGATCGCGGATCTGCAGGGTTGCCATGGGAGGAGCAGGATCAGGCCTGCTTAACTCTACATGCGGTATGCATGCGCCCTGCAGCTTCTGCTCAGCTCTTGCAGAAGGCCCGAATCACCTCGATCTCCCGGTTCAGCATCGCCGCCGTGAGCCCCGGATAGGTGCCGAGAAACAGCGTGCTGGCCATGATCTCGTCCGCACCCGACATCTCCCCCACCACCCGCAGCGCCTCAGGCCGATCCGCACGCAGCTGCACAAAGGCCGGCTGGCGCAGCAGGTTGCCGCCGAACAGCATGCGGTTGCCGATCTGGTGGTGATCCAGCTCCTGTGCCAGCTCGGTACGGCTAAAGGGCGCGCCGGGCTTCACGGCAATCTTGAAGCCGAACCAGGAGCAATCAGTGCGGCAGCCGGTCTCGTCCCAGGAGAAACCGTGCTCGGGATCCCAGCCGTTGGCATGGGTGGGCAGGGCGAATTCGATCACGTCCTCATGGGCCGCCAGGCCCCGGCGAAGGGTTTCCCAGTTCTGCTTGCGGGCCTCGATGAACTCAGGCAGGCGCTGCAGCTGCACCCGGCCGATCGCCGCCTGGGGATCGAGTGCCTTGAGGTTGTAGCCCAGGTGGCTGTAGGTGTACTTGTGGTCGTAGCCGGTGGGCAGTTCGCCCAGCTGCCAGCCGAAGCGCTTGTTGCAGGTGTTGTCGATGCCGCTCGGGCACCAGCAGTCGCGGCCCCAGTCGCGGAAGCTTTCGGCGATCACCTTGAGCTTCTGGTCGCGCACCACGTTCACGGCGCCGCCTTCGCCCATGGTGAGGTGGTGGGGTGGGTAGAAGCTCTGAGTGCTCAGGTCGCCCCAGGTGCCGGTCCAGCGCACCACCCGATCGGGACCCTCATCGAGGCCGGGGCTATTCTCCGAGAAGCCCAGGCTTTCGGCCAGCTCGCGCGGCATCGAGTAGCTGCAGCCGAGGGCATCGCAGTTGTCTTCCACCAGCCAGAGGTTGTGCTGGCGGCAGAAGGCCAGGGTGGTGGCCAGGTCGAACGGGTTGCCCAGGGCGTGGGCCATCATCACGGCCTTGGTTTTGCCCGGGCTGTAGGCGGCCTCCAGCTGGTCGCAGCGGGCATTGCCGGTGATCGTGTCAGCGTCGATGAAGACCGGCACCGCGCCCACCTGCACGATCGGTGCCACGGTGGTGGGGAAGCCCGCCGCCACCGTGATCACCTCATCGCCGGGGTTGATGCGGCGCGCCTCTGGGAGCTTGGGCGAGGTGAGCGCCGAGATGGCGATCAGGTTGGCGCTGGAGCCGGAGTTCACCAGCAGGCTGTGGCGCACACCCAGGAAGGCGGCCAGTTCCTGCTGGAAGGCCTCACCCTCCTTGCCCAGGGTGAGCCAGAAGTCCAGCGTGCTAGCCACCGCAGCTTCCACCTCGTCTTCCGTAAACACCCGGCCGGCGTAGGGGATTGTGGTGCCTTCCTGCCAGGGTTTGCGCGCGGGGTCGGCGGCGGGGCGAAATGCCCCATGGACCTGCCGTGAGTACTGGCGGGTGAGCTCCAGGATCTGAGCCTTGAGCTGCTCTGGAGTACCAGTCATGCTGCCAGAGCTGCTTGGTAGGCCTGTAAGTCAGCCAAGCTACGGGAATAGGGGTCTGCGCCCGCATGCACTTCCCGATACCAACCCACCGTGCGGGCCACTGTGGTGGGGTAGTCCCACCGCGGCCACCAGCCCAGTTGGTGTCGGACCTTGTCGATCTGCAGGTGCAGGAGGCCCGCTTCGTGGGGTGCGTTTGGGTCATGGGCGTCGACCCACCGGCCAGGCCAGTGTTCAAGCATCGTCGCCACCAGTTCGGCCACCGTTCGGTTGCTGCTTAAGCTTGGACCAAAGTTAAAGGCTTCACAGGGGGGCTCGATATGGCTTAACAGCTTTTGGGCCAGAAGTAGATATCCGCCCAGGGGTTCGAGCACGTGCTGCCACGGGCGGGTTGCACCAGGATTGCGGACGGTAATGGGCTCGCCCGCCGCCAACGCGCGCATGGCATCAGGAACGATGCGGCTGTTAGCCCAGTCGCCACCACCGATCACATTGCCGGCGCGGGCTGTGGCAATGCGCAGGTGAGGCGTCTGGTGTGCACCAGCGCCACAAAAGCTGGCGCGCCAGCTTGCAATAGCCAACTCGGTGGCTGCCTTGCTGGCGCTGTAAGGGTCGTGGCCGCCCAGGCGGTCGCTCTCGCGGTAACCGAAGGCCCATTCGCGGTTGACGTAAACCTTGTCGGTGGTGACCATGACCACCGCGCAGGTGTGCTCAAGGTTCTTCAAGGCTTCGAGTACCTGCAGGGAGCCCAGGACATTCGTTGTCCAAGTGCCTATAGGGTCGGCATAGCTCGTGCGCACTAGTGGCTGGGCTGCCAGGTGCAGCACCACGTCGGGTTGGCACGCATCCACGGCTGCCTTCAGGGTGCTCAGATCGGCAAGGTCAGCTTCAATGTGCTCAAACTGGCCTGCAAGCTGCGTAGCGAGCTGGCCAAAGAGGCAGGGCCCGGCCTCTGCGGCCAGGGAGTATCCCGTGATCTGCGCGCCCAGTTCGCGCAGCCAAAGCAGCAGCCAGCTACCTTTGAAGCCGGTGTGGCCGGTAAGTAGCACCCTGCGCCCACGCCAATACGAAGGATCTGGGCTGATCATTGCTGGACAAAACGACACTGTTCAGCTCCAAACCTTCCAGGGAGCTTGACCTTCCTGCCAGAGGCTCTCCAAAAGAGACTTATCGCGAAGAGTATCCATCGGCTGCCAGAACCCCCGATGATGATAAGCGGAAAGCTCGCCGCCCTTTGCCAGCGCCTGAAGTGGTTGCTGCTCCCATGTGCACTGATCTCCGTCAACAAGATCAATCACCGAGGGGTCCAACACAAAAAAACCACCATTGATCCAACTACCGTCACCCTGGGGCTTTTCTTCAAAAGAAAGAACTCTTCCGCGCTCAAATGCAAGTGAACCAAACCTGCCTGGTGGCTGCACGGCCGTGAGTGTGGCCTTCCTGCCTTCTGCTTGGTGGAAAGCAAGTAACGCATTGATATTCACATCAGCCACGCCATCACCGTATGTGAAACAAAACGTTTCCTCGCCAAGATGCTCACGCACCCGCTTCAGGCGGCCGCCCGTGAGAGTGGATTCCCCCGTGTCCACCAACGTGACACGCCAGGGCTCAGCCTTACGACTGTGCACTTCCATGCTGTTGGCAGCTATGTCGAACGTGACATCGCTCGTGTGTAGAAAGTAATTGGCGAAATACTCTTTAATTAAGTAACCCTTGTATCCACAGCAAATCACAAAGTCGTTGATCCCGAAGTGGCTGTAAATTTTGAGAATATGCCATAAAATCGGCTTCCCGCCAATTTCGATCATGGGCTTTGGACGCGTGCTGGACTCCTCTGAGATACGTGTTCCCAGGCCGCCAGCCAACACAACAGCTTTCATCGATCAACGAACGTGAAAATAGACTTTACACTACTTGACTGGCCGGTTTTTGCTTCATTAAATGAAAGAGTAAGCTGCCGCCCTGATCTCATCGTAAAATCGTTCAACTTCTACTTGACTCGTCGCCCGCCTTGCAAACACAAAGCGACTTCTTTCCATATAATGCAGCAAATAAGGCATTAAATCTTCTGCTGTAAAGGGCTATAGCGTCATCTCGTGACTTGGCTCGCAAGCACTCGGAAAAATTAGCATTCTCCAAGTAGCGCACAATTGACATCAAGACTACCATTGTCTGGCTCAACAACGATGACTACGGATAGAGATAAAATTCTGAAGCGCTCTCGCAATGACATGCCTGGCGCTATCAAGAAGCCGCCTCTTCCACTGGCTCATCTGTATAGGTCGAACGGCGCGTTCGCTAGCGATCTTCTGGATTGTCTTACGTCCACTGATCTCTTCGATGCAGACTTGGGCATTGAATTTGGGTCTGCGGGTCCGGCGCGTATTAATCGGCAGGAGCCCAGATCAGGGTTGATGCCCCGCCTCAGAGTTTAACGTTGAAGCCTGTCAAGAAACATAGGCCACTTGAAAGATAGGATCGAAAGATATTCCCATGCAAGAAAATTATTATCGCCGCCACCAAAGAATCTGACTGAAGGGCCAATGGAAGTTTAAGCCCCGAGAGGGATTAGGATTCTTTGTATTGTTTTTGGGAGTTTTTAGATTAGTTCTTGGGCCCAACTGAGCATTTTTTTTAGCCCTGCTTCGCAATTCACTTGAGGAGACCAACCAAGTATACTCTGAGCCTTTGCAATTGCGGCAATAAAACAATCCTGATCACTTGCTCTGCGCGATTCATTCCTATAGACAAGGGGGGGGATCTGCAGGATTTGACTAAGGATTTCAAAAAGCTCCAGCAAGCTGAGCGAGTTTGTTATACCGCCACCTATGTTGAATATTTCTCCGACCATCATGTCACGCATACCATAAGCACACCGATAAAGTTTGACCAAGTCATCAGCATGCAATACGTCCCGCACCTGCTTCCCAGTACCAGCTATGTTGAATGGGCTTATTGCTAGACCGTTTAGATGTGCTTGCTGCTGAGCGAGAGCTTGCTGGCAAAACCAGCCGACCCATCCTTGATCGAAGGATGCAAACTGTCGTCCTCCATAAATTGAAGAATGCCGAAATACGACAGTTTTCAACCCATAAACTCTAGCCCAATCCCGCACATATTGATCAGCGGCTCCCTTAGAGCAGCCATAGGGTGTCGAGAAATCAAGGGGTAAAGTTTCATCAAGTCCTTCGGGATGATTGGGCAGGCAATAGCGCGTCTCAGTTTCTTCTGTTCTGATCCACGCTAGATCGCCGTATACCTTGTTTGTACTGCTGTAAGCCACAAGAGCGTCAGGACAATATTCTCGAACTGCCTCTAGTACGTTGAAGGTACCAACGACGTTAGTTTGTAGATCCCGCCTTGGATCCTGCAATGATGTAGTCATGGCTACCTGACCGGCAACATGACATACATAATCAAATGAGCTATAGCGTCGGAATACGGATCGCACCTCCTCGCACTCAGCGATATCACCCTGATGGAAATGAAGTTGATGTTGCTTAGCCTGCTTTTTCAACCAGTGCAAATTAGAGGCTGAGCCCTTACGAAACAAAGCATCCAAAATCACAATCTCATCCCCATCAGCCATGAATGCTGCTGCTAGGTTAGAACCTAGAAAGCCGCAGCCACCGGTAATCAGAACCCTCATTAATCTTTGGTATTTATCGGATAATATAATCCACGTGTATCGGCGACCATGCGCGCCAATTGATTGGGGCGGCTTGGGAGAGCACCTGGCTCTAAGGCGCCAGTGGCTCCCAGTTCAATCCACCAACGCTGTGCAAACTCCAAAACGCTAGTACCAAAACCGCTGCCAATATTTACAACCATGGGCTTCCCCCTAACAAGATCTGACCTGAAAGTGGCGACAAACAAATTCTTGGCCGCAATATTGACTGGAATAAAATCTCCGACCTGCTTGCCATCTGTCATTTGGAAATTAGCACCTGACAATGCCGCCCTGCGTAGCGATGGCCAGAGGTTACCGCTGAACTGTCCTTCACCATATGCAGCGAAAATTCGGCCATAAAATAATTCAAGTTTATTGGCCATAGCAAAAGCCTGAAGAATCAGAAAACCAGCAGCCTTACTTGACCCATAGGGAGTTATCGGACGGAGTGGCGCATTAGGGGGAACGCGCTCCCATTTTTCAGCCTCAAGACCATATTCATAGCATGTACCTGCTGCCACAAAACGCCGTACTCCCGCTCCATGAGATAACTGAATTAGATGAAGACCTGACTTCACATTAACCTTTTCTAGTTCCTCCCAGCTCGCCTGTTGTGGACTGACTCCGGCAGAAGCCAGGTGAATTACCACCTCCACATCCACCAGATCCGAGGTCGTCAGTTCAATTAGAGACCGCTCAAGCCATATAGGCTCTATTTCGAGAGGAATTACAGTCTCTGAGCCGGCCCTTCTCACTGCCACCACCTCATGGCCGGCTCGAAGTAATTCCGAAAGTAGGTAAGAGCCAACAAAGCCTGTGCCCCCAGTGATAAAAACCTTCATAATTAGAGGCAGATTTTGGAGGAAATTACAAATTTCATCTTTAATACACCTAGCGAGGGATTTGTTGCTCGAAAGACCGGCAAGAAATGGTCAAAAGGCGATTTCAGAGGCATCAGCTCCGCAATAAGACCCATCGCTCCAGCCTGAAGCCAGACTACTTGCCAGCCTACAAATGAAATGACCACCTGAATCAAGCGAGCTACCGGCTCATGTGCTGATGGACAACCGCCATGCTCTGAAAGTCGATAGCAAAGTTACGCAAGCCACGGACACCGGCTAACGGGACATTCCCAATGCCATTACGGCTGATATCCCCTACCCCAATGCCTGCAATAAAACCCCTGGTGCCAACAATAACTACCATACTAGTGGAATGGTCGCTGAACTCGATCGTACTAGAGACCTACTCTACTTAGCCCAGAAAACCACACGCATTGGTGGTTCTTAAATCTATGGCGGCACCACCCGCCACGAGGGCTACACCCAATCGATCAATGCGCGCCGGGGCATTAAAAAGTGTCTACTTGGAGCAAACAGTTGGTTTGCCTGCGCCAGTTCAAACTGCCCGACATTCAACACGTGTGTGCTGTATCTGGCCAGCACGTGATTGCCTGCATCTCAATCTGATCTGTCTTGACACCCTGCGCATACCTGTGATTGCAGCAGCACCTACAGGTGGTTGCGAAGAGGTGTGGATAGGCGACAAGAATTTGTCAAAATGCGTTTATGTACCTAATACGGTGGTTTTGAACCATTGATTCACTTAAATCAGTCCGAGCTGAACGTTGCCAGCTTTACGGATCGAAAAATGGAACTCGCCAGGCGGTATTCCTGCAAATTCTAGGGCATCACCCAGGCATAACTGGCGGAGTTTATCCAAGAAAACTGACTGTGAGGACATAAAAGACGCTGCACCCATCAAATTTTGTATGGCGTTGGCTAATTCGCTCTGATCACAATTATTAGGCCTGGTCAAGATTCTTTCAACAATATCTTTGGCCGATCGAATTTGCTCAATTGCTGTCTCGCCATCAACAGAACCCTTATCAACCCGTGAGTCAAATAAGTACAAAAGTTTATTTAGGTAGTCGCAAATGATACGAGTATCAAATGATGAATATTTTACTTCCTCAACTCCCTCGAGTAGGTGACTTCTGCCTGTAACCGAATCCCGCAGTGTATTAGCGCAGAGATGCAGGGAAAGGACCAGAAATGATCCCCTTCTAAGAAGTAACGATGCATTCCCAGAGGGTCGCAGAGCTAGTGTCCAAGAAGAGGCGACAAGCATTGCAAGCTCGTTCGGAAGATAATTTATATAATGAAGATGTGTAATCGAAAAATTGCCACATTTCCCGTTCACAAGCCTATGCTCAGCCAGCCATGGGAGTGGCTTGGGAAACTGCCCCTGTGCTGATGGAGAATTGGAGGCTTTGGGAGGGGAAATAATAGAATTCTGCCAAAGCAGATCTTTAGAGACCCTAGTTACTACTCTTTTATTATAGAGTCGGTAAGAAGCATCTGGATTAGAATTGGCAGCCAGAAGCTGCTTGTAAACAAGCGAGTAGACATGTTCAGCAAAAGCATAGGACAATATTTTTGTAATATACTCTCGTCTATATACATGATTGCCTATATATGCTGCCCAATCAAGTGGGCCAAAGCTTGAAATTAGCCAAGGAAATATTGTGCCAATTTTGCAAGCTAGACCAGATTTAAAATCCCCTGCCACAGTTCTAATGTCTTCATCTGTGCCGACATCGACGGGCATCACAGAGATCTCTACCGATTCCACACTATTAATCAATTCTTTAACATACAAGTTAAGGCAGACTGCTTCGCAAGGTGAAATGGATGACAGCTCCTGCTTGACAAGCTCTGACAGATTTAACCAATCAACAGTGTCTGTATCTCCTATAATTAGGACGAATTTCCCCAATATGCCTACGAAGTCGGTGATACGGTATATATTCTCTTCGCAGGATCCGTAGTAACGATCGTTCCCAACAGTGACAAGCTCATGTCTGCCTCCCAGCGATTTTATCTCGGAATAAGCGTATGGCTTTTTCGAATTAATAAGGCTAACAAATTGCACAGAAATCTTGAGAGCATCTGGATCGCTTAGATAGAAATCGTTAAGAACCTTTTCGTGTCCACTCTTGTTTGTTGTAGGTATAACCACAGAAAGATCGTATTTTGGTTTATGCAAGATGGGCATTCGTAGAGCTAGCAAACGAACTCATTCTACACTAGGCCCCGTGGCGTATAGCTCCTGGCTGCAAGTCATTCAAAAAGCATGTGATTCTATGAGTGGTGCGGCGCTACGCTTCTATTCATTTCAATTGATAATAACGAAGCGATTCATAATCTCTATCGACAATGCGCTGCTCCTTTGGACCCCTTGCTACATCGCCAACCAACATAGAGTTCTATCGCCAAAGCTATTTTGCATACAAGACTTTTGAAGGCCTTAAGCCATCCGCCCTCTATCAAAGAGCGCGTCACAATTTAAACAGACCTTCAGTCCAAGGTTCTTTGGGTTTGCCTCATTGCGGTCTGCAGCTTGCCGGGGCCCTTGTGCTCGGCTTTTTGCCTTCTACATCTCCTAGGTGTGTAGTGTAGTCCTACCAGGTTGTTCAGCTGACAAGTGAGTGTGAGGTCGTCATGGTCCGGGTGTTATCACCGACCCACTGACCTCACGGCCCATGCATACCCACCCGAATGCTCGGCTGACACCCCTCGGACGTGAATGGTTGCTGCGTCGACACATTGAGGACCATCTGCCGCTGTCGCTTCT
>Ga0194123_10003853_pt1 | contig 17575 bp, 19 predicted proteins | sample TA2MahsurfametaG_5_FD_155479 | JGI IMG/M metagenome (GOLD analysis project Ga0194123, IMG submission 155479) | Freshwater microbial communities from Lake Tanganyika, Tanzania - TA2015023 Mahale A surface | ecosystem: Environmental > Aquatic > Freshwater > Lake | place: Tanzania: Lake Tanganyika... | reverse complement strand
TCCTCCGGCAAGGCTGCTGCGCGTGCTGGATGTGCCTTGGCCAAGGGCAGCGGAGCCACTCGCAACCTCGGCTTGGCCCGATTCGCTGCTGGTGAGGTCTGAGCCGATGGCTTGGACGCCGCTGAGCGTGTAGTACCCCGGCCGGCGCACCTCGCCGCCCACGTAGATGCGGATCGGGCGGTAGCCCACGGGCCGCACGTAGAGCTGCGGGTTCTTCACATAGGCCTTGAACTGCTGTGTGAGGAAGTAGCGCAGCTCCTCCACCGTGAGCCCCTCCACGTAGAGGGCCCGCAGCCGCGGCAGGTACATGGTGCCGTCGGGCCCGATCGCGAAGGTGCCGCTGAGCTCGGGGATGTCGAGCAGCTCCACCTGCAGACTGTCGCCTGGGCCGAGGGTGTAGGCGTCGTAGGAGACCTTGGCTCGCTGAGACCCGCTGGGGGCAGCAGTCGGTGGGCGAGGCTGCGACGTCACGGCGGCCCACCCCGAACCGCTGGCAGCGATCAAGCCACAGACGGTGATGGCACCGACGACCTGCCTCATATTGTTGTTAGCCATGTCCCGCATGCATCTGAGAGTACGTCTGCGAGAACCATCTCCGTGCAGCAGGTGGACGCAGTTCGAGTTGTACCTGCTTCACCCCTATCGGACGACCACAGAGTTCCCGGGTTTTCTATGCTAAATTTGAGTTGTCTATCTTTCTCTCTGTCTGTGAAATAGGATATTTGGTGAAGTTGCATTCGAGCCAGTTGAGCAGCGCTCCTGCGCCTAAGCGGCTGTGCCACGAATCGTGTGTCCTGGGCTACTTCGTTGAGCCTGGACCAATGAAGGTAGGGTGCCAGGGCTTTTTAGAAGTCTGTTCTCGTAGCTCTGGCTGGGCCTCTGAACTTACGGTGCTGCGTGGGGGATTCGCTTCTGTCCATTGTCTTCCTGAAGTGACCCCCTTTATTGGTCAAGTGCTTACGAGAGTGAATGGTCGTGGTCTTGCTGCAGCCCCTGGAGGGCCGACCGAGACCTGATCGTGTTGTACTCCCAGCACTTGCGATCAGTCAGGAGTTGAGCCTAGGGTGCCTCGGTTAAGATCGGTGTTGAAGAACTCATCACGGAAGCGTTCGTTGAACGGTTCTGCAAAGCCGTTCTCAATGGGGTCCCGGCTATATGTGGGCCGTGCTGCTGGCGTCGCTGACCTCGCACCAGTTCCGACGTGCCTGGCCCATGAACACCGGCCTGTTCTCAGACCGGATGAACGTCGGCGTCGGACAGACGCTGGTCAGCTCTTTCAGCACGGCCAGAAATTCCTTGGCGTCGCAGCTCCTGCTGACTCGGATAGCCAGGCAGAGACGACTGTGCTGATCGATCGCGTTCAGGAATTTAAGCCTGCGGTCGTCGGCCGTGGTAACGAACTGGAACTCCATGGCCCAGTGGTGGGGATGTCCGACACGGTTACGCCGAACAGAGCCGTCCGCCGGCCTGGTCCTCTTGCCCTTTCTGGAGATAGGCCGCTGCAGTCCCTCCACCTGCCAGAGACGTTGCATCCGTTTGTGGTTCACGCTCCAGCCCTCTCGCCTCATTAGGCGGTACGCCATCCGCCGGCCCCAGCGGATGTGCTCAGCCGCGATCTTGCGGAGCCGATACCGCAGCTTTTCCTCCTCGATCGAGACGACTTTCACTTGATGGGGCTGGGGACTGCGGGCTGTCCCACGACACGGCCGACCCTCCGCTCAGATGCCCGGTAATGCTAATATAGAACGACAGCGGTCCGTTGGCGCCGCCGCGGGCTCACAAGTTTCCCTTGGCGAGATCCTTGAGCATCGCCTTCTCCAGCTCGGCTTCTGCAAGATGTTTTTGAAGCGGGCGTTCTCCTTCTCCAGCTGAGTCAGCCGCTTTGTCCCTTCGGCTTGCATCCCGCCGTCTTGCTGCCGCCAACGGTGATACGTCAGCTGAGTCACCTCGATCACGCCACAGACTTCGGCGACGGTCTTGCCTTGGGCAATCAACTGCTCGGCAGTTTTGAGCTTGCGGATGATTTGTTCGGCTGTATGCCTGCTGCGTTTGATGGCCGTGTCCCCGGCCTACTCAGGCCGGATGAGGACTCTCATTGTAGTGGCCTGGTCAAAAAAACAATGCAAAGTAAGTGTGGTGACGCCACCCGTAAATATTTTCGCGGCTCGACACCACTTGCGAAAGACAATATTAATACGGCAGCAGCATCAGTAGAACGGAATTTCTGTCTCCAAGGTGCCCGAACAAAAATTTACTAAAAACTTGTCGTGAGCGGTCACAAGAGTTCGGTGAGCCGGCCGTGCAAGCGAAGCAATTGCTATAATGGCGATTACTTGCCTTCTCCGATGCCCAGGTGGACCCCTGCTCTAGGCTTCAGCTTAATTAAAACCTGCTTCCCTTTTGTTGGATGATTTTGAACGCAATATCCCTAATCTCGTCACACTGCTAATTCCTTAAATAGGCCATGCAGCATTAATATATGATAATTAAATCGCATTTTCATTAGAATGAAAGCCTATCTCATTATTACGCTAGCCCCGCTTCTTGCTTCTCTTTTTCAGTGCGATGATGGAAGGTATATTTACGCGCTTATCCTCATGTCGTCACTTCCTTATCTACTTCTTGCACAATACCTCGGAAAGATCAGGGCTATCTTTAGGCCCAATAAGCCTAAGAAGATACATATGGGACTGATATATATAGGAATAGTATCCGGATTTCTAAATATAGGTCTTATTGTCAAAGACTCTGAAATCTCAATTCTCTCCGATGGCATTGGAAGTGTTCAGGCGATTGCCTCTCACTGGGCAATTCTCAGATATACTGAAGGCCTTGATCCAACAAGGGCATACTTAATAGGTCTTCTTTTTGTATCACTTATCCTGGCGTGCTCATTTAGGCTCTGGAAGCAATTGTCCATAAGCATGTTATTGTTAATATCTACATCTGTCCTTACCTTAGCCCGATGGCCAGCTTTTATAGGCATCTCTTTGATCTTCGGTTTCATTTTTACAAACTCAAAAGGTCTCGGCTTTAATGTTGTATACTTTAATTCTGGTAGAGACATGAAGAAACTCATCATTCTCGCAGGATTAATACTCCTTGGGCTCTTTCTTCTGATTTATAGCGTGTTTCTGCGTACTGGAGGCACGGATTTTGACCTTGTGGAAATCTTAAAGAATATTGGCAACTACATCCTTCCCCAGTATTGTAATCTTGGTATTTGGGCTGAAGATTTAAAGGTTATTGACACTCTACAGGCGACTTATTTTGCTGGACCGTCTAACCTTTTGGGCATAGAGAGGGCCCAGGGTTTAGGTTATCGTCAGATTACAAATCAGATCTCCAGCTCTAATATATATACAGTTTACAGACCTATGATTGAAACACTCACGATCCTGGGACCTTTTTTTATATCGCTCTTATCCAGTATCACTATTCTCTGGCTCTCAAACAGGCGAGATATGGATGGCTTGAGATACTCATTGACTTCTATCATGTTGGCCAGTTCGCTCATACACATTAATGTCTCAATATTTAAGGACAATTCATTGTGGGTTGCCTTACTTCTTTCTTTGATTATCCTTACCCTTTCACCACCAATGAGACGAATCAATTGAAACGATCGAAGCTTGAGCAATTTGTATACAATCGAGTCAGAAATAACGAGAACGTACGCCTCCCGTTGGTTAGGTTATATCAAAAAGTCTTCAGTTTATTTAGCAACCCTAATCCAAGGCTCTTTGTGAGAGGAAATCTGCATAATCGTCTTGGCTTTTTCTATGGTTTTCACGATAAGTGCCCTTTTAGTCGTAATGGCGAATTGCTGTTGGCACATAAACCTCAAATATCTACACAAAAGTCAGTTGAAGAGAACGACTTAACGGAAATTGGCTACTTCACGGGGAATAACTGGAGTGACTTTGTAACCATTGGAACAACAAATGCATGGAATTGGCAGCTGGGCTCAATGCTTCAGTGGTCACATCATCATAATACTGTGGCATACAATACACAACATTCAGGCGCCCAATTGATAACTATTCACAATATCTCCACAGGTGAACTATATAATATTGATTCCCCTCTATGCCATATATCTTCTTGTGGATATATGTCATCGTATGACTTTAATCTAGTGAACACAGTAATGCCAGGCTACGGCTCTGTTAGAAAACTCGGAAAGAACTACAAAAGACTTCCATTTAAGGTAATAGATGTTATGTCGCTCAACACTTTATTTGAAATGGCCATAGATGATGTCATCGGAATCGAGCATCAACCTTCAATGAATGAGAGCGTTCACTTCTTCCACCACTCTTTATTCTCTCCAGACTCAAGGTATGTGTTCTTTCTCCACAGATGGGTATTGCCTTCTTCGAGAAGAATGAGCAGGCTACTTATTTACGACCTGCATAATAAACAGCTTATAATTGCTCCAACAGGTGGAATGGTTTCGCACCTTTCATGGATTAATAATACTTGTATACTTGGGTATATGCGCAATATTAACCGCGAAGATGGCTTTTACATATTTGATGTTGAGGATAAGAGCTTTGCATTAAAACCAGTTCTGCTAAAATCTGTTGCTGGTGATGGCCATCCTTACTGTAGATGGAGTGACCTCCTGACGGTCTCTGATACATATCCAGATAGATCTAGATATCAATATCTATATACATTTAATCCTGTGTCAGGAGATGAGCAAGTAATAGCCAGATTTCATCTTCCATTGCACATGAAAGCTGATCTTCAAGTTGATCTCCATCCTCGTCTTCATCCCCACTTCAATACCATTTGCTTTGATTGTTTCTCCGATCACACAAGGTCCCTTTCAACATTATCATATGACTAATATAGCAGTCTTCGCGGTTCTCTATCTCAATCATGCCGACTTGGACGGCTTTGTGGGCTCATTGCGCGACTCAGCTTGTCAATATATTCATGAAGGTTGCAAGACTGATTTATCTATAAACGTACATCTCTTGGATAATAGTCAGAATATCTCCGAGGACGCTTGCTCTACTCTGTCAGCAGTTAAGGCGCTGCAGAGCGAAAAGTTCACGATAAACTATATATCTATGCCATCTAACCTCGGGTATCTTGGTCCTCTTGGCTTCGCACAGAAACTTGCGTCTAGCTGTATCAAGCCAGATATAGTTATTTACTGCAACTGCGATTTGCTCTTTGATCTTAGCTTCATAAGCGCCCTCATGGCAGCAAGCTTAAAACAGTCTTTAAGGCATGTAACGCTTGTTGCGCCATCGATAATTGCAATGGATTCCTATTATGATAAAAATCCTATGTACATACGTAAGCCATCTCGTAGTAAATTAAAGCTCCTCAGGGCAATTTATTCTAACTATATCTCTGCATTCACTTATGAGCTATTCGCAAAACTGCGGAATATCTCTGTGGGTAATCTCCGATCCAACACTCGTCATGTGTCTCAAGTCCCGCCCTTCCCGATTTATGCTGCTCACGGAGCTTGCTTTATATTTCTAAGTACTTCGGACTTTCTTTCTCTGCCTACTTACCCTATATTTCTCTTCGGGGAGGAGTTGTTTATTGCCCACTATCTAGAGTCACTTCAGTTATCCACGCTATATCTTCCGTCGTTGATCTTAAGGGATCGCAGTCATTCGTCTTTGCATTTCATTGGACAGAAGCGCGTATTTCGCTACATGTACGAATCTCTAGATTATTTGATTAAATCATCGGCTTGAGTCTATATGTTTCCTAAGAGAATACAAACAGCTACGCTGGGAGGGCTTTCTGACATAGCCCACTCGTTAATTAAATTTGTTATTATAATCAAGCTGGCGAAAGATCCCGTTTATTCACACATATCTAGTATCGCTCTGGTTGCCCCGGCCCTTGGCTTTGCAATATCTGATGTAGGATTCTCCATATTAGCACCAGGTCTTGTCGATAAGAATTCGTTGGGCCGACCGGCATCAATCCCCTCGCTGCTTATTATATTCCAAATAATAATATATATTGCCTCTATAGGCTGCGTCGGCTTATTCTATCTATTCTTTGGGCCAAGTGTTCATCTAAGCCCCAGTTCATTTCAATGGTTTCTGCCTTTATCGCTATTGTATCTTAGCCAAGTATGCCTGCCTGGCTGGGCTGTTTCTACATTTAGGCTTCGCTCGCCGGCTATTCTTGCCTTAATAGCTGTAAAATTAGCAGCTTTGGCGTATGCGCTCTCTTGTGCATTCTTGTCTTTAAATCACTTAAATGTAATTGCCATCGCATGCTCAATTCCTGCTGTCATCTCAATCATATTCTGCCTGGTGAATATCTTTTTAATTCGCTCCGACCTTGTTGCACTTTCCATCTGTATTTTTAAGCAAATATCCTTTTTCTCCATCTCTAAGTCGTTTGCGTTCGGAGTGTATTCCGCTATCCCCATCTATATATCTCTGCAGGTGCCACTATTCCTCCCTTCATATATCTTGCTTGACAAGTTCAAGTCTATTTATGCGGTGCCATTTTCTTTGGTTATGCAAACTATTAACTGGTCGACAAGGCCGGGTCGAATGATGTGGCTGTTTTTTTGCGTAATTGGAATTGCAAATATCCTGCTCACTTCCACTCTCCCCTTCTTTGGCAGTCATATCTATCGCTTCCTGGGAGTGTTTTCCGAACATGGATTATTATGGCTCTTTGCAGTAGCGTCCTGCACTTCTGTTTTGTCCAGCCTTCTGATGACTGGTCTTGCTAGGTCCGGCTTGTTCAGCGAATTCCAGCACGTCTTGTTCTTGCAATCTTTTTCTATAGTAATAGGATTATCACTCTTTGCCAAAGAAAAATACAGCATTTCTTGCCTGGTCCTAATTGCAGAGCTGGTTGTTCTCGCTTCTCTCTCTTTTGGCTTTGCGCGTAGACACGTGGTTAGAAGGCTTCATTTAGACTGCTCAATAAATCGGTAGCTCTCTAATTCTCGTCGACAACTTGTATCTTTAAATGTAGATGAGTTGCCTTGCATTTTCTGCTTGCGTTTGAATTGACTTATCCTTTATGCCAAAGCTTGTTGCGGCATCAGTTGCCTGGCCTAAAGTCTTCGGCGACTGTAGTGCTAACCAAATCTTTTCTCGCTGTTCAGTTGGGTATAATCACTGCATATATTCTGGGCTTAAGCCCCAAAAGCAGCTGGTGCAGGGGCTTCTGGTGCTGCAGTTGACCCGCACGTGTAATTGACTCGTACAGCAGCATATCGCGCCAGATAAGCGACACAAACAGACAACCACTCGGAGCCACCTTGCAGCCAGCGTGAGGCGCACAATCAACTTGGTTGGCGCGTCGCGACCGCCCGCCTAATCATGCTCAAACATCCAACTTCGTTCTCAAGGATACCATTTCTTAGTATAGCCGATGGAAGCCACCAACCATATTGGCGCCTCAAATCACCCCGGTGCAGGCAGGGCAAGTGGGCTCTTGAACATCACTATTCGAAGCAACAAAGCCGTCACAAGACGCTCCAGGAAGACAAGAAGGAAGAGTCAAAATGCAACCCAGTAACGTAATTGCGCATTATCATGTGAGGAGCCAATTAGAAAACGGGCATATATTCCTTTTTGCCGCCAGCCACGTGAGCCAATGACAGCTGTAGTCGCGATATGGCAGTCAATCACATACCTCAAATATGCCATATCAAACGTATTCATTATCAGGGCGCGCCTTTAAAAATGAGGAAAGTAGCTGACTAAATCAGCCTACATAGCGAGGCGAGCTTGCCAGGCATGAATTGAATAAGGTCGCAAATTTGCGATCGAATCAGACATCGAGCTACACACTAGAAGATCTGCACGCCATTCAATGTCTATAAAAGCAGAGCAGACAAAACTCCTGGGAATATGACAATGGCTACTTGAATTATGTTGCCTGAGCTGTGCGAAGAAGCCAGAGAAACATTTGCCTGGGAGGCGGGCACCACAAGCCTGCCAAGCGACCAGCAAGAAGCATGAAGAGATCCATTGCATGGAAGTTGACAGTATTAGCATTATACGTTTTTGACTTTTCGAAGCAGGTATACCACTTCACCAACAGAAGCCGGGAATAGCGAGGAAACCAGAAAGTATGAAGCCGGTAGATTCTTTGACAAGAATCGCCCTAGAGGGGGAATGATTGCTCCTCTGTATGTTCCAAGCAGTACTGTTGATGTTCCGACCTGAAACATTTGACTCACCCGCTTTTTGCAGCATGCCAGATATGAGTTATCCCAGAATTTACCGTAGCGCCAGTCTCTCAGAAGAATGAACCCACCAACTTTCGTAACTCGGATCATCTCTTTCGCTATTTCGATAGACATTCGCTCGTCTGTTATTTGCACAAACATCGTCGACTCGCATGTCAAGTCATAGGAGCATGTGGAAAACGGCAGCTTTTGGGCGTCACCACATTGAAGAGAGATATTGGGATACTTCATATTGCCATCTGCTATGCGTTCGGGTGAGATATCTATACCCGTCAGGTTCTGGGGATTGAACCCAATGTGCGTAAGCTTAGACAACAGCGATCCACTGCCGCATCCGATATCACAGACTTTCGCATTCGCGTAATCAAGGTTTGTACTTGCGACAGAGCGGATGAGCGACTGCTCGCTTGCTAGGTGCTGCCAGAGGACGCCTTTGTCTTTTAGTATATTGTTACGGTCACTTCCGAACCTTCCATAGTATTGCTCATACCATTTAGCAGTTTCATCCTGGAGGTCCATGCTGGCAAAAACTCTTAAAGAACTATAGCAGATTTATGGCTACCACTTCTGCGGGGAAAGTTGAAGCTGCTTATTTCAAATGTCACGGGGCATGATGCAGCGGTTTGATGCGTCGCTAAGAGGCTGCTGAAAAAGCCAGCCAGCTGCGGGAGAATGGCTCAAAGGCATTGAGTGGATGCGCGGTCAACAGGAACGCACCGGTCCCCTGTTTTCGTACATCTCCACAGAAGAGCGAATCCCGGCCAGTCATCCCCTACGCCAGGTGCGACGTCTTGCCGACCAGGCGTTGGATCGGTTGAACCCCACCTTCTGCCAGCTCTATCCCGAGAGCGGTCGCCCCTCGATTCCGTCGGAGCAACTGCTGCTGCCCCTGCTGCTACAAGCGATCTACGGCATTCGCTCAGAGCGGATGTTGATCGAGCAGCTCGACTACAACCTGCTGTTCCGCTTGTTTGTTGGCCTGAATCCTGACGATCCCCTAACGAGGCACACACCGCCTCGCGAATGACAGCCCGTCATTCACCCCTATTCACTCTCGAATCAGGGCAATCGGGCCTCGGGTTTTACACCTCTGGGATGGACGCGGCCAGGGCCTGCTGCAGTTGCTGCGGATTGAGCGTCCGCCGCTGGCTACGGCGAACACTCCGTCGATCCACAAGCGCAGCTGCTCAATTGCGACCCACCCACCCATAATACGGTTCAGGCCGATCCTTGCTTCTCCCGCCAGTTCGGACAGTGTCCGTTTGTCATCCAGGTGTTGAGAAAACAACCGTAGCCGGCCTCGCTGCGTCAGGCAGGCATTGGCGTATCTATGTTTGTAGTGTGAGGTCTCGGTTGGGCGGTGACACCTCAACCGGTAGCGACCACACACCTCATTGGCTACAGTACAACCTTATGTGACAGAACAGTTTTAGATCTTATTCAGCCCGCATCACTCTCCAGGATCCATGTCTTTCAACAATCAGAATGGCTACACTGCTGGGCTCTATTTGGATCATATCCATCTTCTGCCCACAAGACCATTTCTGTTTGAATTAACACAGCTCCCTGTGGCCGGGTTGTGGTCCACATAAGCATCGGGTCACTTTCTACCCTTTTACTAGTTTCTTCCCATGAAAGTCTGGATTTTCCAAACTGGTGAACCTCTTCATATTGACAATGAAAACTTACGCCCAATGCGCTGCATAAACCTTGCCAACGCGCTTAGAGACCGAGGGCATCACGTTACCATTTGGAGCTCGTCTTTCTTCCACCAGCAAAAAATACACCGTTCACGCAACTACTCAACAACTATACTTACCGACAATCTGACCATCAATCTTATACCTTCTCCAGGTTATCACAGAAATATTGGCATGGCTCGCATATGGGATCATGCAGTGCTCGCTTGGAACCTTTGGCGTCGTTTAATTTCCAATTCAGATCCTCTTCCCGACATAGCTTTTGTTGGCTACCCGCCAATTGAAGCAGCTGCCATATTCATCCGCTGGCTTAGGAAAAGATCAGTTCCGGCTATTCTAGATGTCAAGGATCAGTGGCCGAGCCTCTTCTTGGAACCATTCCCTAGATATCTCAAGCCGTTTATATCCGTCTTGCTTACTCCCTATTATCATTATGCGCATAGAGCATTCAGGGAAGCACTTGCCTTCTCTACTATGTCGCACGGCTACCTAAACTGGATATCTCATTTCTCTGGACGGCAGCTTACCTCTAGTGATTCAGTTTCTCCACTCACCGCGCCTATCTTTGCTGTTACTGATGACAACCTGGCCGCTGCACAAGCATGGTGGAGAAGTAGGGGTATATCTCCTGGTACACGGCGTCGTTTTTGCTTTGTCGGTAGTTTCATGTCTGTATTAGACTTTACTGGCATTCGTGATGCCGCCCAGCGGTTTCTCGACGAAGGAATTGATTGTCAAATAGTTATTTGTGGAGACGGAGGGTTTGCTGATAATATCCATAAAATGATGCATGGTCTCGAGAACATTTTTTTTCCTGGATGGATTGACGAACCCAGGAAAGCGGCTTTGGCCAAGTGCTCTTCTGGCGCTCTTATACCTTATAAAAACATAGATAACTACACTTCGAATATCCCCAATAAGGTTATTGATGCGTTAGCACATGGCTTGCCCGTGCTTACCTCCCTCTCAGGTGAGCTCAAGACCCTAATCGAGGCCGAGGATGTTGGATTCTTCTGCAGCAACAATACTGGATCAACTTATTACGATGCTATGAATTACTTGTTAGGCAACGAAGTGGTCGCTTCAAATATGTCTCGCCGTGCAACTGCCTTGTACCAAGAGAGGTTCTCCTTTGATATAGTATACTCAAGGCTTGTCACCACTCTCGAGGCTCTAGCCAAGTGACCAGCAGTGACAAGGAATCAGAACTGTTCCGATACGAGCAACGTGCCCTCTCTTGCGACGTGAGTCCCCCCATTCCTGGTGTTAGCTCAGGTTATACATCTATGCCTCTATATCTCAGGGCTCAGTATATAAAATACGAGCAGTACCTCTCTAATATTCTATCCTCGTCTGACGATGCTCTTGAGCTTTGCGCGGGCATGGGAGAGAATAGTGGACCACTCATATCCAGCGGATGCAATATAGTAGCTACTGATATTAGCCCTCGCTCACTAGCCGTTCTACGTTCCCGCTTCCCCTCTGCTCAAAGCCTCAAGACGATCGTTTGTGATATCGAAGATCTACCGTTTCCCAAGCACAGCTTCGATGTGGTCGCATGTGCCGGCGGCCTAAGCTATGGAGATAACCAACTTGTTCTTCAGCACATTTATCGCGTCCTCAAGCCTGGCGGCTATTTTATCTGCGTAGACTCCCTAAACCATAGTCCGATTTATCGAGCCAATCGCTTCTTTCACTATCTACGTGGCAAACGAACACTAAGTACGCTCAAGCGAATGACTACCACCGCACTTATTGCAAGATATTAGAGTAGCTTCTTAACTGTTTCCCTCGAGTTTTTCGGATCCTTTACTTGGTTAATGCCACTTATTGCACATTTACGTGGTGAGGCCATTGCCTCTACTCTCTCAGACTTCTTGGATAGAACGACTTCAACCAAGAAGCACGCTTTTAAATTTGTCCTCGTTGCACATAAAAGACCTCATCATGACTGACTCATTTTTCGATCTCAAGGAACTAGCTCGAGGCGATTCTTTACACAGTCCAATTGAAACTAGTGATCACGATCCCGATTTCCTTCTGTCTTCACTTGAGCAGATGTTACTCATTCGTGGGGTTGAGAGACAGCTCGCATATGCAAAGGAAAAGAAGATTATCGGGGGCCCAGTTCACCTTGGAGTAGGCCAAGAAGCGATAGCAGTTGGATTGTCTGCACATCTTCGTAACACGGATCGTGTATTTGGTGCACACCGATCACATTCCCATATCTTGGCACTCGGGACTGATGTACGTAAACTCTTCGCTGAGATTTTAGGTAAATATACTGGCCTGTCTAAGGGTATGGGCGGCTCTATGCATTTGCTGGACAAGTCCGTCGGCTTCTATGGGTCTGTTCCAATTGTTGCGGGTACAGTCTCATTGGCTGTCGGCTCAGCAATGGCGGCGAGACTATCCAATTCTTCGGATATCTCTGTTGTATATCTAGGTGATGGAGCATGCGAAGAAGGAATTGTACACGAATCGCTAAACCTAGCCTCATTGCAAAAAGACCCTGTAATATTTGTGGTTGAAAACAATCTATTTGCCAGTCATATGCATATCTCACTGCGACAGCCTATAGACTCTACTGCTAGATTTGCTTATGCAAACTCGATTCCTCATCGCATTGTCGATGGTAACGATGTCACGGCTGTTTACTCTGCAGCTTCACATTTGATTTCAGCTGCCCGTCAGGGTAATGGACCCGGCTTCATTGAAGCTGTCACATACCGTTGGTATGGTCACGTTGACTGGCGAGAAGACATAGATGTTGGAGTTAATCGTTCCCAACATGACGTTGAACAGTGGCGCGCCAAGGATCCAATAAGACGACTCAAGGACGCCTTGTTAGCTAGCAATCTTATTACTGAAGGCTCTTATTCTGACTTGACTGCATCAATTGATGCTAGAATAAAAAAATCTTGGGGAGAGGCAATTGCAGATCCGTACCCCCCAATAACCCTAACATATGATTGTGTTTATTCGTCATGATGCCCACTTTGTCATCTCCAGTTGAGGATAGACGCCTCCTTTCATATGGAGAGGCAATTCGTTCTGGTTTCGACTATCTCCTTGATCGATTCCCTGAGGTATTTATCATTGGCCAGGGGCTATGGAGTCCCTGGTACGTTGGCAACTCGATGACAGATCTAGATACAAAATATGGCGTTACGCGAATAATAGACACACCTGTTTCAGAAGCAGCTTGCACTGGTGCCGCTGTGGGCGCCTCCCTTTCCGGCATGCGACCCATTGTTGTGCATCCACGTATGGATTTTATGCTCTATGCAATTGATCCAATCGTAAACCAAGCAGCTAAGTGGTCGCACATGTTTGGTGGTCAGGCAAATTGTCCAGTAACCATTCGCTCTATAATCAATCGTGGAGGTGAGCAAGGTGCTCAGCATTCACAGGCATTACATGCGTGGTTTGCTCACGTACCAGGTTTAAGAGTTGTAATGCCGTCTACTGTTGCTGATGCAAGAGATTTATTGATAGCCTCTGTCCTCAGCGATGATCCTGTCATGTATATCGATGATCGCTGGCTATATGATCAACAGGATTTCTTGCCACCGCCTTCTGAATTAGATCTTCGAGATGTGAAACCACAACTCTTAAGATCAGGGTCAGATTTAACCGTAGTAGCTTCTGGATATTCAACGCTGCTTGGGACCCAAATGGCCGACTTTCTTTCATCAGAAGATATTTATTGCGATGTTATTGACCTTAGGGTGTTAAACCCTTTAGATGTTTCCCTTGTTGTCCAGTCATTGACTGCATCAAGGAAGCTCTTGATTATTGACTCTGGTTGGAAGTCTTCTGGCTTTTCTGCCGAGATTGTCGCATCTACCTTGGAAAGTATCTCGCCCTCTCTTCTGTCACTCGCTCCCCTGCGTGTTGCCCTCCCCGATACTCCTGCACCTTCGTCATCGTATTTGGAATCCAAATACTACCCTACCGTACCAGACTTGGTCTGCAACGTTAAATCCCATTTCTTTGACACTCACGTTTAATCCCTCCTGCAAAAAACAACATGACACGCATTCCTTTTTTCGACTATCCCCGTCTCTATCTCGATCGGCGAGACGAATATTTATCTATCTTTGATGAGGTTGCGTCTCGAGGAGCTTTTATCCTGCAAAAGGATTTATCCGACTTTGAGGATAACCTTGCTGCTTACACCTCATCGCCTTTTGCCGTTGGTGTTGCTAACGCAACCGATGGTCTTGAAATCGCTTGGATGGGTATTGGACTAAAGGCTGGTGACGAAGTAATTTGTAGTTCTCATACTATGTTGGCTACCGCTTCAGCTATTAAAATGGCCGGTGGCACTCCCGTTCCGGTTGATATAGGCGAAGATGGCCTAATAGATCCTGAGGCTATATCAGATGCCATCAACGAAAGAACGGTTGGCATAATGCCAACCCAGTTAAATGGAAGAACGTGTGACATGACATCTATTATGACACTTGCATCAAGGCATGCTCTTTATGTTGTAGAGGATGCTGCTCAAGCTCTTGGATCTAGATTCAAGGGACAACATGCCGGAACCTTCGGCAATGCAAGTGCAATAAGCTTCTTCCCGGCAAAGGTTCTAGGATGTTTTGGCGATGCAGGAGCTGTTCTCACAAATTCGCAAGATCTCTATCACAAAATCTTTCAGCTTCATGACCACGGTAGGGACACGAATGGCGAAGTAATGTGTTGGGGCCGCAACAGCAGGCTTGATAATTTGCAGGCAGCATTTCTCGACTTTCTCCTGAAAGACTACTCTAAGGTTGTTGAGCGTAGGCGTCATGTTGCGTCTCTCTATAACGACCTTCTGTCAACACTGGATGAGCTGATACTCCCTCCCCCCCCTGATGCAGATGCTGATCACTTTGATGTTTTCCAGAACTACGAAATTCAAGCCGACCGACGAGATCTCCTGCGTGACTATCTCAGCTCCAACGACATAGGTACACTTGTGCAATGGGGGGGCAAGGCCGTCCACCAATGGGAAAGACTTGGTTTCACATCTATCCTTCCCAATACAGAGAAGTTTTTCCAGCGCTGCATTATGCTTCCCATGAACATGTTTATCTCAGATGATGATGTCCATCGTATTTGTCAGGTGATTTATTCATTTTATCGTTCTTGAGCTATGAAGCGCTTCATAGACTTTTCTGTATCTGCAATTGGCCTTTTCCTGCTTTCGCCTGTTTTGCTCTGTTTTATCTTCTTAGTGTGGTATCACGATAAATCTTCTCCATTTTATATTGCTCCTAGGATTGGCTTACGAGGTATACCTTTCTCTATGGTAAAGCTTAGATCAATGTCTGTTGGAGCTGATAGGTCAGGTGTCGACTCAACCGGTGATAACGATGCCCGTATCACTGCTATCGGATCGGTTATTCGTAAGTACAAAATAGATGAGCTAATGCAACTTTGGAATGTTGTGTTAGGCCAGATGAGCCTTGTTGGTCCTCGTCCAAACGTTGTTAGGGAGACCGATATGTATACCAGTGTTGAGCGTGGCTTGCTTACCGTCAAGCCTGGAATTACGGACTTTTCTTCAATCGTATTTGCCGACGAGGGGGCAATATTGAGAGATTGTGTTGACCCTGATATCGCTTATCATCAGCTTATTCGGCCCGGGAAAAGCCTCTTGGGCTTATTCTATGTGCAAAAACAATCTCTTATCCTTGATCTTAAAATTATCTTTATTACATTGCTTTCCTTTGTTTCCAGACAGCTTGCCCTCGAATTTAACTGTCGCATTCTGTCTCGACTAGGAGCAGATCCAGCCCTGCTTTATCTTGCTTCTAGGCAGTATCCCTTGGTTCCGTCCCCTCCTCCTGGATCATCCGCGATAGTAACCTCAAGAGAGGGACGGACATACTAAACATCAAGACCCTTAATCTTTTTTGAAGCCTTACAGTCTCTTCCAAATAGATCTCTTCTAGATTCGGCACTCAATTTCCTCCGTCGCTTCCGGGGTCAGCTCCGCGCCGTTGTATATCTCTGGTGGTTCTCACACCGAGTTTGCGGCTTAGCACTCCTATGCTCCTGCCTTCGCCGCCAACCTTCACGATGGGTGTGGGCTTTGTTCACCTCACGATTTGGATTAGGACGTCCCTCCTGTCGAATCTGAGCCAGCCTTTGCTGACAGCACAGATCCCCCTAGGCGCCGCCCTTTGTTTGATCCCTAGGACACATCCAGGCCGATGCCGGCTTTGTGGTTGCCCTGACTTCCCTGCCCAGCTTCAATGACAACATCTCCTTACCAGCAGGTATCAACCTCCAGCTCAAGCATCAATGGGGCGTGTGGTTCATTCTTGCCTCGATGTCGCTTGTTCTTTCAGACGCTCAACTAGCGACACAATCACGACATCGAGTAGCAGATCGACAAAGAGATCGATTAGTTGATGAACGAATGCTTGCAGTTGAGGAGCATGACCGAGCAGATCAAGAAAGAGAACATACGGCTCGCATCGAGCAACGCCCCGCTCGAGCGCTTCGAGCGTGAGCACTGGTCTGGCTTAACCCCATACCCATCAACCGGCGATTCCTAGAGCTCTCAGCTCCAGAGCTCGCCGAAGGTGATCAGTCCTGATCTCTTGTCCTGCGGCGCGAGGTGCGCGTTGCCTGCCGCGGCGCTCAGGCCTGCGTCCTTGAGAGCGCCGCTGGTGGATCGAATCAATGTCGGACTTGGTCTGACGGGCTGCAAGCCCTGCGGCGCCTGCTGCGGCCAGGCGTTGCTGGCTGTGCGGGGGGCAGGCCTATTCCCGGGGCTGCAGCTGATCACGGCCCCGAGTGGAGTTCGTTCCCTCTCACGACAATCGAAACCCTAATAACGGCTTCGCCAACGTCCGGCAGCGCCTGGGGCTGCGTTTTGCCTGCCGCGGGCTCAGGCCTACGTCCTTACGAGCGTCGCTGGGCCGTGCAGCCGCCCGAGAACCGAACAGTACACATGTATTGTTAGCTGAGCGGCGAACGATCGGCGTGGGTAGGGTTTGGTTGTTCGGCATCCAGGGCTGGATCACTCTGCTCCTGGGCGGCCTGCTGGCGCTCATCACTCTTTTCTCGTCCTATAGCCATGTCGAGCTTCCCTTCCTCGGCGCCGTCGCCCTCGATCAGCAAATTGGAGGACTCCTCCGCCTTGCCTTGGTTCCGGCGCTTGTTGGCGTAGACGAAGTCTTCTCCGAAGAAGTTGCTGAACTGGCGACCCGTTGTCGACTACGAGCTTAGAGAGATCGAGTACGAGAAGCGAATGCAGCAGCTCGAGAGCGAGGACGCGCAGCTGAGGAAAGAAGACGCGCAAAGGAACATCGCGCACGAGCAGCGGATGAAGCAGCTGAGGAGCGAGATCTCGCAGATCGAGAGAGAGAACGAGCGGCTCGCCGAGCTGAACTCCAAGCTGAGTGCAATCTCGTCCAGCTCCGGCATCAGCTCGACCCCTCCGCCCTCAACGCCAGGCGAGTCCGCGAAGTGATTTCGCCTCTGGAGGAGTACGGCGGAATGGCTTGAGGCTCCGTTGCCTGCTGCGGCGCTCAGGCCTGCCCTGAAGTGCTTGCGGATGCGCCTGTGCGGTCTGTACGGATTTCAGGACAGACTAATGGTCGCCATGAGCTTCTATCAGCCACAAAAAAACCCGCTCTTCGGCGGGTCAGGATGAATCGTGATCTGATGG
>Ga0194123_10003852_pt1 | contig 17579 bp, 7 predicted proteins | sample TA2MahsurfametaG_5_FD_155479 | JGI IMG/M metagenome (GOLD analysis project Ga0194123, IMG submission 155479) | Freshwater microbial communities from Lake Tanganyika, Tanzania - TA2015023 Mahale A surface | ecosystem: Environmental > Aquatic > Freshwater > Lake | place: Tanzania: Lake Tanganyika... | reverse complement strand
CTCTCTTTGGGTATCTGTTGGCGCGAGTCAATCAACTGGAGCAATATCATATTCATTCGATGGAAGGTCATGGACAGATGTATCGGCCACCTCGATCTACACCACGCCCAATTATGGCCAGAATCTTGGTCTACAGTCGATTTTATGGACAGGATCAAAGTGGCTCGGTTCTGGCACAACACCGGACACGCGAAAGACGATTTACACACTGACTAGCGCGGCAACGACATCCTCATCGGTAAGCACTGTATCGAATCCGGAGTTTATTCCTCAGCGTGACATATATATTGAAAGTGTATCGTGCGCGATTTCAAATACCCCAATAAACATCGAGATCATTCGTTCATCGGATTCCGCCGTGATGGGCAGTACATTATACTCAACAACTGACGGCATAGCATCCTTCTCAAACTATAAGTTTTTCCCATACATACGTCTTAAAGGAGGTGACACATATTATGTGAGATGGACAGCATCCCCTTCTTCGTCAACATTCACATATACTGCGGCAACAAATACCCCATCTACTCCTTATGCGACATTATTTGGATATGAATATACCCCGCTCTTGCTTACATCCAGCGATGGAAAATCATGGACGCAAATACAGTCAACACCTCCATCATTGACAATACTAGGAACAGGGACCAACTTATATCCCAGTTCTCTCGTTTCACAAGGAATGTCGTCGCTTTACTGGACAAATCCCCTACTAACTGCAACAAATCCATCCACATCTGTTTGGACACCGACTACAACGAATCCATTCACAAATGCGACCACATCGATTTTATATAACGCCCAGACATCCCTTCCTTTCTGGATTGCAACCGGCAGCAGCAGTGATAGTAGCGGGAATTATAAATACAGTGCAACTAGAAGTGCAATTATGTGGTCACAAGACGGAAAGACGACGTGGTCTCCAGCTACGAACGCTCTACCAACTGTCGCTCCTTCTGCAACAACAACCCCCTTTACAATGTATGCAAATGACATAGTAGCAGGGTATATTTATGTTGCAGTAGGTCGTAGTGACCAAGCATCCTATGCAACAAATAACTATAGTGCAATTATGTGGTCTCCGAATGGAAAAACGAATTGGTCTCCAGCGAAGAATGTCACCACATCAGAAACCCCGTTTAATGTTGAAGGAGTATCTGTTATATACAGCTCAAAGTCGTCATACTATGTAGCGGGTGGTGTTAGCACAGTATATGATGCGTCAAGAAGTGCGATTATGTGGTCATCGAATGGAAAGACTGGGTGGACATCCGCAACAAGTATTACAAATGCCACACCATTCAGTGGTCCAAGCGGATGCAAGTCACTGACCTATGTTGATAACGATGCGTTATTTATTGGAGCAGGAACTCAGACAACATATGATAATAGTAACGCGGCGATTATGTGGTCATCAAACGGAAAGACGGGGTGGACCCCCGCAACAAACCTAGTTACAACCACTTCTACATTTGACTTTTCACAGAATATTATTCTAACCTTGCCAGGTTCATTATCATTTTATGTTGGCCCGTATGTTGTTCCTAGTCATAGAGTGATAGTATCTAACACTGTACAAAGTGTTAATATTTACCAATATAAGATATCGACAGACTATGGAAAAACAATACGCAACATTACAAATGGTACGAGTAGTGGATTCCCTCATACCGTAATTTGCTCATTTGATGGTAGATATATACTTCAGGGGAGTGCAGACCGTGCTGCAGCAGTTTCTAATGATTTTGGTGCTACCTTCACTCTTGTTCTGAATAATGGTTATAATCATCGTTTTTACAATCTTTGTGTATCGAGTTCTGGTAAATATATGTTAGTACTTGACTATGCACCTTTAAACCTTTATGATCAGGCAACAAATAAATCGTTCATATACAGATCGACTGATTTTGGAGTTAACTGGACAGAAGCGACTATAACTGGCTATTCTTCAAACTCAGAACTTTTATGGACAAATAGTGGTGGAATGAACTCAACTGGAAAGTATACAGTTGTATACTCGGTGCAACAGAAGAAGTTATGGTTATCAAGCGATTTTGGAGCAACATTCACTGTATCAAACGCCCCTGAAGTTGCATATACCCATATTGCTACTCCATCGGTAAGTGGCCGTCATATGGCAGCAGTGTCATCCTCTGCCGGTCGTATTTATGTTTCAAATGATTTCGGTGCAACCTGGAACACCCGAATGACCGATATTTCAAGAAATTGGGTATATGTATCCATATCTAGTGATGGAAGTGTTATGGTGGCAAATGGATCACAGCATGGCATTTATATTTCATATGATTACGGTCTTACATGGAACGTAAAGATGGCAAATGCAACAAATATTGGTGTAACCATAATTTCATATGACGCTAGAAACCTGATAACAGTTAAATCTTCTCTTTATAACAATTCCATCCCTCTATCAAAGTCCCCCTTCTCATACAACCAGTGGGCAATCACCCCGGTTACTCCTTCTAACTCGATCCGCTTCGTCGCACTCTCAAATAATGGCATGATCCAGCACATAGTAAATGACTCCTCAAATGTGTGCCTTTCTACGGATGGGGGGTATACATGGAACAAACTATTCGACGGTTATATGAGTGCAATGTCTCGCGACGGAAAGATTCAAGCAGCAATCAACTTAGGAACAATGAATATAACGATTGACGGCGGAGCATCCTCATTCACAAAGACAGCTCCCCAAAGTGGAAATGCATACCTGGCAATGTCCGCAAACGGCACAATCATGTCTACCGCATTAAACGGCAGCTCTTCTGCAATTTGTATATCTCTCGATGCAGGTACAACATGGACCACCCGAGATATTAGTCGCAACTGGGCGTCAATTGCAATGTCAGGTGATGGTGGAAAACACATAGCGGCGGTGACAAACGGGTACTTGTACATGTCAATAAACACAGGTACAACATGGACGCCTGTTGCGGCTGACGCATCACGAAACTGGACATCTGTCGCAATATCGGATGATGGAAGGTATATTACGGGGTGTGTCTCTGCCACTTCATCAACTGGATATATATATGTGTCATCTGACAGTGGCGCAACATTTACGCCTAAGGTAATAGATTCATCAAGAACATGGCAGCGTGTGGCAATGTCATTTGATGGTCGTATCCAAGCGGCATGTGAAAACGGAAATAATACAGCAGGAAATGTGTATATGTCATTTGATTACGGAGTGACGTGGAGTATTCGAAGCACACAAACTCCCACTGCGGGGGTTAGCTATGGTCAAGACTTGCTTTGGACAGCACTTGCTATATCATCGGATGGATCACTGGTAATGGGTGGTGCAAATGAGAATCTAATCGCGACCATACGAAATAGTGGTGCAAACGTAGTTGTCTTCGGCAAGGATCTTTATTTGGCGGGTGGTCCGGTGATCTACTTATCAAAAGAATCATCGAGTGCATCATTCTCATATCCATACCAAAGTGCGATCATGTGGTCATCAAACGGAAAGACGGATTGGCAGCCAGCAACCACACAATCATCCACCGCATCACCGGCCCTCTTTAATTACGACACTACCCCGTTTACACATGAATGCACCTCAATTCATTATAATGGTGCATTCTGGATGGCAACAGGTAGTCAACATGTATACAACTCAACGCGTGCGGCGGTTATGTGGTCATTAAATGGGAAGCATTTGTGGTCACCGGCCATCCTTACGCCAACCTCCCTCCCTTTCCGCTTCTCATCAATTGCATCAACTCTTCCCACTCTTCCAGAGAAGTCAATCAATACGATTGGTACATTTAATAACCGGATTATCGTGGGTGGCGAAGGAAAGACATGCTCACTGTCAATATCAAGTGACCAAGGGAGTACATGGACTCCAGTAGCTCCATCAACCCCGGCGGCTATAACAACAGCAAGCATCGCCCCTCCTACAACAACACCGACGACAAGAATAACTGGCGAAGCGGCACTCGGAACATCCGCACACTTAATGACAAAGGTAAATACCATACAAACCGGGAATAATCGCGCATTTATCGGCGGTAGTGGCGCACATACAATCGCAACAAGTAACGATGGAACATCGTGGACGGGATTATTCGCATCCGCATTTTCGAATAGCAAGACCGACTTATTTGATGTATCGGGTCTCACAGTAGTATGGAATCCTGCAGCAAAACTCTGGATGGCAGGTGGTGTAACTACATCAAGCGCGAAATCCACAATTGCGATGTCTAGTAATGGTACAGTATGGACGGGCGTACCTTTTTCATCGATAAATAATGATCTTCTGAGTATAGGAACATATGATATCGCCTTCGACAGCTATACCTCCAAATCAATCGCAGTAGGTGCAGGAACAACCGCGTCAATTTTATACACAAGCGACGGATCTGGGACGCAATGGACCCCCGTTGCAAACTCCAAGACTGGGTTATTTGACACCGCCGCATATGGTGTGGCATCTGTATATAATCTGAATAACCAGTCAACATATTCGAGTACATACTGGGTGGCAGTAGGAGAAGGAGCATCAAACAAGACAATCGCATACACAGCCGATAAAACAGGTGAAACTGGATGGACAGCAAGTGTGTGGCAGGCGCAGTCAAGTACAAAATCTTTGTCAAAAGGATACGGAGTTGCATATTCACCTACAACTGCGATCTGGGTAGTCGCAGGAACAAACGCAAATACGACGGCAAATAACAGTTTAGCGTACTCTACAGATCAAACAGCCCAGAGTTGGTATGATGTATCCGGGTCATATGCATTGCTGTCAACCGCCTATGCAGTTGTATGGTCTGGATTGAATGGATCAACAACCAATCTCTGTTGGTTAGCAGTAGGAACCCCGGGGTCAGGGTCGACCTCTCCAATCGCCAAGTCGACAACGCAGTCGCCAAGCGTATGGTCGGCAGTTACAAGTGCAAACGCATTGCTGACAACGGGATATTCAATCGCAACAAATGGAAATATGTGGATTGTCGCTGGTGCAGGAAGTGCATTCTCTCTGATAACTACGGTTGATCCAAGTGGTGGCTCTGGATGGACAGGAATCATATCAACGAAAACCGGACTATTTGATGTCGCAGCAAGATCAATTGCGTGGTCTCCGATTGGGGGTAAGACGGGTCAAGGATTCTGGGTTGCAGCGGGAGAATCAACTACATCGGGTATTTCGATGGCGGTATCATTAGACATATCAGGAACTCAGTGGTTAGGAGTGAAAATCAGCAATAGTTTGTTTTCGGAGGTGAATGGATTGGTGTATAATGGTACAATATGGGTTGCTGGTGGAGAAGGAAATAACGTAATGTATTATTCGAATGATAATGGTTCGACATGGATAACTCCTGGTAACACCATAACAGTTGTTGCCGGAGATGGGTCGAAAGGATATACTTTAGCATATTCAACGACACCGGGAGTCAATACATCATCAGCCTTTACAGCGGTAACTCCATCGGTATTTACATTACGAGGGAATGCAGTGGCGACAAATGGAAGCGTATTTGTAGCGGTTGGAATGGGAACAAATACGATTGCTACGTCAAGTGATGGAAAGACGTGGACGGGTCGTGGTACAAGTGTGTTTGCGACAGAAGGCCGTACAGTTGAATGGAATGGGTCATGGTTTATGGCGGGTGGCGGTGGTGGCAGTACAACTCTTGCAAAGTCTCAGGATGGTATAACATGGATACCAGTATTGTCTGGAAATGTATGGACCGTTGCATGTACATCAACTGCTAGTAATTATATATGGACATCTCCAAATGGAATTACGGATTGGCAGAGTGTTACATCATACGTAGATACATTTACTGGGTATGCATCATGTGCGGCATGGAATGGTACAGTATGGTTAGCAGGAGGCCAGGGTACATATGCTTCTACTACAGTTGCACAGTTACTATATACAACTGATCCTACTGGTAGAAGTGGATGGACAACTGTCGGCCTCACCTCTCAGGCAATTACAAATGCGACATCTATTAACAGTATTGCGTGGAATGGAACTGCATGGGTAATTAGCAGATCTACATCAAATGCGACACCGATTGCATATACAACAGATGCATCAGGGCAAACGGGATGGACACCAGTGACTGTAACCGGTGTAAATACAATAAATAAAGTCATATGGAATGGATCATTATGGATTGGAATTGATACACAGCCATACCTATATTATACATCAACTGTAAATGGTTCAAGTTCATGGACACTATATGGGTCTGGGGTAGCCGCGGTTAGTTATATTTATGTAGATGGAAGACATACAATACTCGCCCCCTCAAACAGCATACATGATAATGACCAAAAAGCAAATGCATTTGCCACAGGATCATTTACGCAACGCGTATCCGGAAATGCGTCAAAGGTGGCAATCGAGCATAGCGGACAAGGGTATGTCGCAGTGGGTAGTGCGACTCCATATATTGAGTGTTCAGTTGATGGGCGAACATGGACAGCAGTTCAGGGGAATTATACATCAAGCTCATATTCGAAAATCGTATGGACAGGATATGCCTGGATCGCATCCCCAACAGGCGGAATGAGCAACAGTGTATTCACGCTCGACCCTACTGGACAAACTGGCTGGAATTATTTATCCGGACTTCCATCAGGGTTGGCAAATGCCAGTAGCATTAATACCATTGTGACGGCCGGACTCGCAAAATATAACCCATTAAACCATTATGTGAATAGTGTAACATGGAATAGTACAGCAAACAGGTGGCTTGCGTTGGGTAGTGGCGATGCACCATCGGTTAATGCTGGCGGATCCGCCGCGGTTGGCATATTTCTTGGTGACGCAAGCGGGTCAACCCCATTGGGCGGCAATCTTGACGTGTTTGTACCGATACGTGGTTTAAAACTAAGAAATCGGATTACTGGATCAAGTATTGGAATGTCGTCTGATGGACGATATCAAACACTCTATACGGGAGATCTGATGTTATATACATCGAGTGATTATGGTACAACATGGACCCCGAGGATAACAATGGAGGGATCTACGCCAGGTGGAGTTGGAAGAGATGTTGCAATGTCATCTGACGGAATGAAACAAACAGTTCGTGCAAGTACGTACGTATATAATTCAAGTGACAGAGGTGTAACGTGGACTCAAAACAATATCCTTGGGTCAGGTTCTTGGCAAAGTGTTGCAATGTCTTCAGATGGAACAATCCAGTATGTGGCGGCAACTAGCTCGGGATATATATACAAGTCGACCAATTCAGGGGCTACATGGACATCATTTACATCATCTCCTGGAGCGGCATCTTGGCATCAATGTTCATGTTCATCGGACGGAACAATCGTAGCGGCGGTATGTAATACAAATCAGATGTTTTTATCTACGAATGCTGGATCGTCATGGTCTACTATTACAATACCTGGTTCATCAACGCTTGCATCATGTGTAATGACATTGGATGGAACAAAAATTATCATGGGTTCAAATGGAGGAAGTGGTTCAAGCATATTTCAATACAATCGTACGACAACTACAGTTACAACACTATATACGAATAGTGACCTTGCAACCGTATATTCATTGTTAATATCGGGCGACGGAACAAAGATACTTGCAAGCCGTAATAAAAAGACATTTATAAGCATTGATGGAGGTGTGACATTCCGTAAACTGCCGTATGTATATGGTGAACAGTTTTCAGGTATGTCTTCCAATGGCAATGTTGTGGTAATTGCCAATAATGACTCCACCAACAGTTTCTTTCAACTTCTCATAAGCAACGGTATTGGAGGATTTACGTTTAATCAAAAGACACTCCTTCCAGGTAGCGTAGGTCAAAAAGCGTCATGGAATGGAACGAAATATGTCGCAACATCCCAGAATAAGTTATGGGTGACGAATATGTATAATAATAGTAGTATGTTCAATATTGCATATTCGTATGATGGTTATAACTGGAATACTACAAAGTTTGATACAGGATCATCAACATTATCATATCCATATAATATAAAATATGCCAACGGTATTTGGGTGGCATCGTTCTATTCTGGAACAAAATATTCGATGGCCTGGTCAACTGATGGAATTAAATGGAATGGGATACCATTTTTAATAGCCACGGGTGAAATCGTAGGTTCAGTCGATTATGGAAACGGACTATGGCTTGCGGCAGTATCCTCTGGTACAACATATCGCATTTATTATACATCCGATCCAACACAATCATGGACAACATATAGTACCATGCAATATCAAGTAAGTGGTATAACATACGGATATGATGATACAGGAAATGCATTGTGGATTGCAACAAGCAACGCCAATCCAATATACTACTCGACTAGCGGAACAGGTAATTGGACAATTGCAACATTGACTGGTGGAAGTAACTTTCAATCCGCATTCCAAGTAGAATACGGAAAGGATAGTGCAGGAAATGGAATATGGGTAGGATATGCAGATGATACGATTCATTGGTCGTATTCAGGAAAAGATAACTGGACGGCGGCAACAGCAAATGGCGGAGGGGCAATTAGTACGATAAAAGGTACTATAATGCAGTTCTGGTTCAAAGTAATAAAGTATGCAAATGGATTGTGGGTTCATGTAGGAGCAACTCCGCAAACAACCGCCGTTGTATTGTGGTCAAATGACGGAAAAGTATGGAACCAAGTAAAACTTACAAGTTCATTTACTCATGGCGTGGGTATTGGACATAATGGTGAATATTGGTTACTAGCAGCAGGTAGTGGAAGTAACGCGGATTATTATAAATCCAATGATGGAAAGTCATGGTTTCGAGTGCGTAGTAGTGTAGGATCAAACAGTTGGGTCAGTGGACAATTCGAGTCAGGTGGTTCAATTGACGGAGCGAGTACAATAAGTGCATCTCTCGACATAAGTGGTAACAAGTGGCAAGGAGAGGATATAAACTCAAGGTGGGTAGCGTTTTCAACAGGGACACAGTTATGTTACACAAATGAAAACCCACCGGTTGAGAGTTCATGGACAGTTGAGTCAAATGCAACATTGGGGTCATCAGCATCGATTATTAAATATCGAAACGGAATATGGGTATCATATACTCCTAATGCTGCTAGTCCTGGTAGAGTATTTGCATACAGTACTCAAAACCCTCCTGTTGCTAGTTCATTCGTAACAGTAACCACAACCTCTGTACTGACATCGAATGATTATATACAAGGAATCGAATATGGAAATGGATATTGGGTCTTAGTAACTACAAGTAACTCGAATAATACTACTAGGGTGTTATATACTACTCAAACCCCTCCGCCAAACAATTTGAGTTCATGGTCAGAGTCAGCAACAACCAGTCCTAGAACGGAAATGTTTATAACTACTCACCCTTCGGCAGGTCTTTCATTTATAAATGGGTATTTTTGTATGGTTGGATATAATACCGCCGTGAGTGACTATACTGCAGGACGAATATATATGTTCAAAACACCCATAACACCCCCAATCTTTCAAACAGTTAACGTATTTCATCCATACTGTTTCGAATATGCAAATGGTTATTTGGTGGTAGGAGGGTTTCATTCTTCACAAATAACAAACAGTTCATCTATCGCGTATACGAATGTGTTTCCTCCAACGACAGGAAGCGATTGGTCATATGTGAATCCAACTGATTTTTCTCTCCAGGTAACTGACATAAAATACTATAATGGTATTTGGGTTTGTATGTTACGTACAAAACTATTTTATTCAAGGTCAGTTCCTCCAACAACATGGATATTAATAAAAGATAACTTTGTTGATAATGGTAACTCTGGAACAATTGGAAACATAAACGGAACATGGATTTTTTCTGCAGTGAATGATACCACAAATTATTACTCAATTGAAAATCCTCCGACAACATTAATACCTCTATCAAGGACATTTGGAGGTGTATCAAATAGTGGGGGGTTTCTTAGAATTGAATACACATCTCCCGTTCGTGTATTTACAGATTCTTGCCGCGATATTGCATATTCCACCGCCCTAACAAAGTATGTGGCGGTCGGATCTGGAACAACAAATACGATTGCCACATCCACAGATGGTCTTGCATGGACTGGCCAAGGCAAAACAACCATATCTGATGGATACTCAGTGGTATATGAAGAAGGCACGTCAAAATACTATATAGGCGGCACTCCTGTAACTGGTCAAACAGCGGTGTTATATTCATCGAGCAATGGGACAACGTGGTCATCATATACGGGGTTAACAAACATACTGAACAATGCGATATATTCGCGCATGTTTACGAGAACAGTCGCAACAACATCATTCACCACGCGTGTAAATAGTATCGCATGGAATGGTGCTCGATTCGTAGCAGTTGGCCAAGGTACAAATACAATGATGTATTCATCTGATGCGCAGACATGGACTCCGGTTTCAAACCAATCAACGTTTTTCACGGATGCATCAGGCGGTGGCCTCAATGTATATTACAACGGAACAATGTTTGTCGCGTCGGGTGTTGGACCGAATCCTCTCGCATATTCGACGGATGGAATAACATGGACTGCGGGAACATATTCAGCAACTGGCGGCAGCACGGTTCAAATATATAGTGGTGGAGCCAAGACATCAGCATTTGGTGTTCTGAATATATTTAGTCAAACGGGTCATAGTGTTGCGTGGAATGGTTACAAGTGGATGGCTGCGGGTGAAGGGACAAACTCTCTTGCTACGTCGGATGATGGTATAATATGGTCAGCGGTTCCCAATAATTTGAGTGATACATTCTCGGTGGCGGGGTATGCGATATCGAGTAATTCGGGAATAAACGTATCAAAGGTGGATAGTCAGGTAAATATGTCAAATGATAATGTGATAGGTGGTGTTGGAGTGCAACAGTTTGATGTAGTCTCGGATGTTTCTGTACCCAAAGGATATGATAATTTAACAATGACTGTAATTACGCAATAGAATCATCGACATTCTCATCTGTAACAGTATAATATAAACAATATTCTCATCAGTAATAACAGTAAAAAAGTAAAAAGAATAATAATAAATGATATACCAGAGAATGGTTAGATCAACATAAGAGAGAGATAGTTGAAATAATCATTCTCTGGTATATCGTTTATTATTATTTATTGTAATGGTAATAGTAGTATGCTGCAGCCATGTAATTTCAATCCCCGGTATAGTTACAAACTTGTTTGAATGTAATTTTTTCTCGAATACGTGCATATAATTTCAATATGGGAACATTCCCGCCCATAACTTTGTCTGCATTTCGGTTATAAAGTGTTGAAAATTCTTCAGAAAGAGGAACATCATTCGCTTCAACATGTTTATTGACATATCCATCACTATCGTTTTCTTCTCCTGACGAGGACGACGAAACCATTGTAATGGACATTTTTTGTTGAAGTTCCATATTAACATCCTGCCATTCTTTGAACTTTTTAAGAAATCGTTTATGAATATGAGAGATAAAGTCATTATATTCTTCATTTTCAATAAATCTCCATGAAGGTGGTGTGGCATTATACATGTGACCATGTTCTCCTTCTTGATCCGAACCAGAATGGTTGTATCCATTGAAATGACTAGTATGGTTATCATTATTATCATTATCATTATCATACAATCCATTATTCGAATTGAGTTGTTTATATGGAACTTCAAATACATGAAACATTCCGGACTTTTGTTCATATGGTCGAAATGGGATGTATTCGGTGTTAGTCGCGTCCTCCTCACCAAGTTCAAACGAACCATTTTTGTACCATGCATTATAAACGACCCGATTAACAACATTCGATATTCCATCAACAAGGTCTCGTGAAAAGACAAGTGCGAGATCATCATTTGTAATAGCAAATGTCTCTGGTTTAGTGTACCATTTGCGAAAGGTACAATCTTTGTCAGCAATATAATAACGATTAAGAATATCTTCTACCATCTGTTTTTTGTGTCGAGTAACAGAGAAAGGAATAATACCAACAACACCATTATTTGTGGCAATTGTTCCTGCTTTCTTCGCCCATTTCTTAAGTTCATTTAACTCGTCATTAACTTTATTGTATTTCAGGGTAAGGTCTTGAATAATAGCGAAAAGTTCTTGGTTGGATGGAGTTACTGTGTTTCTGCTGCTGCTTCCGCTCCCGCCACCGCCACCGCCACCGCCCCTATCAACATTCTCTCCTCGAATTGTTTCAAGTTGTTTGCAATAAAGTTCGTGTTTGGTCCATTGAGATTTTGTACGAAACTCTTTTTTGCAGTTGTTGCAAACGTGTCCCTTTCCGGAAACCCAAACAAAGTTGACAGGAGGTGCTTCTCCGCTACCCACTCCCCGACATCCATTTGGTTTACGACTACTCCTTGTCGATACTTTCGCTGAATACACAGAAGAGGTTGCATCATCCGTATCTTCACTGCTGATATACGACATAAATCGTAAGAATAATATATATGAGATATATGTTATTTTTAATTCAATTTTATAGGAATGAATGATGAATAATAATGAATAATAATGAATAATAATGAATAATAATGAATAATAATAATGATGATTCATCGAGTATGAATATTATTTATTATCTACAATCCACTATCCATGGCTCGCGGAGTTTGTCCAAAAAAGTAATACAAAAGGTAATACAAAAGGTAATACAAAAAGTAATACAAAAAGTAATACAAAAAGTAATATTAGATATGTATATACAGTTAGTTACCTACGTAAAAAAACATGTCAAATACATATAACAACTGCCAAACAGGTGTGTATGGAATCATATTTGGCGCAGTCCAAGATAAAACCTGTGAAACATGTACAAATCTAGTAGCAACACATGCAAAGTCAACCCAACAAAAGATTTGGGGGACTGTCAGGGTTCCAGCATCAGAATATACAATGAATCGCGGTGCACTGAATGTCTATACACGCCCAGTATCGGGATATAATAATGTGAACTGGAATCAGATGAGCGATCGTGCTGTTGCAGGGATAGTTCGTGTAGATGTCCCAACCCATGGTTGTTCAACACGCAGCAGTATAACAAGAATGCGTCCGGGGTCAACATCTGCTGCAGGAAAAGGAGTAGATGTAAAGCATGGGTCATATGATCGTTATTTAGCGAGACTAAAAGGTCGTGGTCCAGTTAAGACACAACTGGAAAGTACTGCGGCGGCAGTTCCATTGACTGGAAATAAAACGATGAAGTATGGTATCGTGATGGACGCAAAGTGTAGATGTTAGTTTACATGCCTCCCGATCCCCTATCCCTATCCCCCTATCCCCCTATCCCTATCCCCTATCCCAACACTCTTATTTTATTCATTTCTTCGATTTGGAAATATATGAAACAAAGTCATTTACGTTTGTAAAGTGGGTTATTCCTTCATTGTCACTACGCTCCGATAAATGAACCACCTCCGATACCCTCCGACGATTGGTCTCCTTTTCAAATATTTCTCTCCATGTATTTGGTTCTGTATCATCCACTTCATTGGAACAACAACTATAAAGTGTAGTGTCACATGTCACAAGGGTAAACCGCGAAGGTAGGCATTCCAGAATAACAGGATCCGGATGATGCCCGATTAGTGCGAGATGTGTAGCCTGCGATAGTTCAACCTTCAACATATCGATATCTTTTTTAGTGACATGATAATAAAATATCTTGCTTGTCCATGGAAAAGGAAGACTATAATAATGATAAATCAACCGGTCATTGCGGCAGTCACGATATATATCTGGATACGTATTCTCGATATTTATTTTTAAGAATCCATCAGGTAATCCTTTTACAAACTCGCACATATAATTTTTTCTGAAAAAATACTTTGACGCATATTCCACCCATCCAAACTCGCTTCTGGGCTGACTGTCAATATATATAAACTTTTTAATATGCGGCAACTTATTTACTGGTTCAAAGTCTGAACCACATCCAATATACACAAGAGACATTACGATGTATGTATGTATTACATAATAATATGTGTTTATATCATATCATATAATTGAAAATACGATGTTAAAAACAAAGAAAACATCATTCGCGGTTTCTCTTGCAACAGGTTGGGTAAATCGAGGACAACAAATGCCTTCACCACGGCAGCCGCAGCCATCCAGAAGTCTGGTGAGAGAAGTACCCATATTCTCTGTTACCGATCTTATAAATGAGTCATGTATGCAACGATTCTCTCTGACAAGAACATTTACATTGAAGCCGAGTGGCTGCGGTAGCTGTGGAAATTAGGTACTTATCCTTCTCTCCTTCTCTCCTTCTCTCCTTCTCTCCTTCTCTCCTTCTCTCCTTATTCTCTTCACTCATGCATAATATTATCAATCGGTAAATAAAAATAAATACACATTGATAAATATAGTAGCAACCATATATTTATGAATGAACCGTTAATTCCGAAAGTCCAACCTTTCAAGAAAAGAAATACGCAAGTACCGAATGTGTATTATACACCACCACAGCATCAGCAGCATCCTCAGTCTCAGCATCAGCCTCAGCAGTCGCAGTCATCTCTGTGTTTCGACCGCCACAAACATGGTGAAAATGTAATAATAAAGATTGCAGTATTAGGTGAGTCAAATGTAGGAAAGACAACATTTTTACATAATTATGCAGCCATGTTATCTTCTTCTCCCTCTTCTTCTTCTTCTTCTTCCCCAACGATCGGAATCGACTTTGTATATGCAACATTACCCCGAGAGGAAATGATAAAGTATAGTGACCCTCCATTACATGACGACATTCCAGAAATAAAAGCCCACTTTTGGGATGTATCTGGAAAATTAAATAAAAATCGAAACATGATAACAACATTTATACGTGAGTATTGTGGAGTTATTCTTATGTTCGATATCTCTCGCCGAGAAACATTCGAAAAGCTCTCGGTATGGCTGGATTATGTAAAGTCATCAAGAAAATGTAGTTATGGAGTAGAGAATCCGATACTTATAATTGGAAATAAGAGAGATTTGTATTCTTCTCGAGAGGTTTTTGTATATGAGGCAAAAGAATATGCGGCAAATAATAACATGATGTATTCGGAAATATCGTGTAACAGTTCGTCGATTCCGGGGTCTGTGAATGTAAATATAAAAGAATCGATGATTGTTTATATGAATGCATTGATCCGAACTCATATAATAAGTTCAAAAGATCAATATATAACATATAATTCGCCAAATCTCTCAGCACAGGTAACTATGAATTGGCCACAACAGCCACCTTCGCAGCGGCAACAGCCCTCCTCGCAGCGGCAGCCCTCCTCGCAACAGCAACAGCAACATAATACCAATTCATTATTTGACTATGTAGCATATGTTGATACAACGAGAGATTCATACAATCCTTCATGCACGTCTGTTTCCGCACAACTAAATAATAACTTGTGTGGAAGTTGTATAGTTTGTTAAAAAATTGGGCTACTCCGAAGCGACTTCTCAATCACTGTAAAACCTCAAACACGAGAGAAAGCGACCAATCCATATAGTTCAGATTTACAATTCGACCATATTCATCATAGAGTGTAATACGAAGTTTCTGAATAGTAACAGGACCATTATACGCCCTGCTTCGATTCAATTGCGTGGATAGGCCATCTTCATGCCCCACACTGTATGCACAAAGAGCAGCAGTCGATGTTCCACTTACTCCACCACTTCCATTCACCGCAGCACCAGTCAACGCCGATACATTTAGTCGCGCAATAATATTCGGCGCAATCGTCGAGTTCGCAAATGCACTAACAAAGTAGTTATCACCGCTATTATTATAGTCATCGATCGCTACAAAAAGATACCGCGGCCCTTGTATATTACAAATCCCTTCTGACACCACCTTTGTCGAAGCAGCCCCCGATGTACCTCCCGGCGATTCATATACAGCACCCCTAAATCCAAGCATCCATCCGAGTGTTAACTGCAGCGGCAATTCCTCTCCCGCAACCGTCCCATTATTCGTCACTTGAAAACTCACCTTAAAAGGAATCGTACTTCCCGCAGCAGCATCTTGCACAAAAACACTTCGTCCACTGATAACATCAACGCTATACCGAAGTTTCAATACACCCCCCGCACCACCGGCAAGCGTCGCCTGAATCAATGTGTTAAGCTCGGTCGCAATATTCGAGAGAGAGGATGGAGTGACACCGGTGCTATAATTTCCGTCAGGTAAAACAATCGTAGCAGATGAGTCATAGACCCCCAAAGTTCCGCCACTTTTCCAGTCAATACGCAACACATTATTTCCTTGTGCGGCAGAGACAGCATAAAATGCAATGGGTATCTCGAGAGCAGCAAGTCGCATGGAAACCACCTTTTCAAAAGTAACAGGAAGGACAAACTGAATATCAGTGCTTCTAGTTGTAAAATAATTATCACGGAATCGTGTATCGATGTTAATCGCCCGCTTTCTCAATGCCTTTCCTGCCACTGCCCCGGCCCCGGCCCTTGCCCTTGCGACCATATCCGTGGAACCGTGGAACCCTGGCGTTTCAATAAGAAAATGCCCATTTTCATCGAATACATTGTTTTGACCAAACATTTTTCCATCAGTAATCATCTGTGTATTATAGGAATGAATCGGTTGTATATGATAAATTAATCTCTCGGATGCCTTTTCAAGAAATGAAATCACCTCTTGTTTTGTATTATTTGCTAAACCCGCATCATTCATAACATTCAACGAAAGCCGCGACTTTTTATCGAGAATATCCTGGCTACTATAATTTTTCTCATTGAGAGAAAAGAAGTCTTCAATATCCTTTATGGAACATTGTTCAATGTTAATTGTGTTCATAATTACACGATTGAGTATAGATCTATATTATATATCAATGAAGATTTATACTGATATGTGTGAACCGCAAATCTCTTCCCCAGTCCCGATGCATCAGTTGTTATTATATCCACTGGTAAGTGTAACATCTTAGATCATTTTCATATTTCAAAGTTCGAATTAAATTGTTAGTTAACTAATTTGAAAATACGAAATTAAAACGATTCCGGATGCACCATTTCCTCCGGTGCTTGAATATCTTGCACCTCCTCCACCTGAACCATATGCCAACCCGCTATACCCTCCATTTGTATCATCTCCATTTGCTCCCATTCCGCCACCTCCCCAAAATGATGCACCTCCATTTCCACCTTGTAATGTTTGACCACTTGTGTAAGAATCACCACCAGGTATGTACAGTTGAGCAAGTGACGCAGTTGTTGGTGTTGAAGTATTTCTCGCACCACTAACTGAATATATTCGAAGAGAATATCCACCAACCCCACCATTCGCATAAACATAATATGTCGAACTGACTGTAACATAGGAGGCACCACCTGCATTTCCACCGTAGGTTTGCGCCCCTCCTGCACCACCAGCTCCTGCAACGATACTAAACACAGTCCCAGCTGAAATTGCCCCTGTCCATATACTAGTACTACCAGCTGACCCTCCACCGGCACCACCTGTGTTGGTGACCCCAATTCCACCACCACCACCTCCTCCACCAGTTGCTATTATTTTAACACCATACACCCCCGCTGGAACCGTCCATGTGGTTGTTTGATTTGAAAAAACAACCTGCCGTTCTA
>Ga0194123_10003849_pt1 | contig 17583 bp, 14 predicted proteins | sample TA2MahsurfametaG_5_FD_155479 | JGI IMG/M metagenome (GOLD analysis project Ga0194123, IMG submission 155479) | Freshwater microbial communities from Lake Tanganyika, Tanzania - TA2015023 Mahale A surface | ecosystem: Environmental > Aquatic > Freshwater > Lake | place: Tanzania: Lake Tanganyika... | reverse complement strand
GAAGAAGAAGCAGGAGCAAGAGCAGTATTTGTATAATCATTTTCACATTTTTTTATAAATTTTTTCCAAGTATCCCATAATGTATTCTTTTTATCTCCAACTTGTTTGCATATACTTTGCTTTAACACATTTTTTCCGAATTCATCTTTTAAAAACTCAAATAACTCATCCAATTTTAAATTTTCTTTTCTATCTTGGTAAGAACTTCCTTTTTCATTTATTAACAATGTAAATGTAGATTCATCTGCATTTGCTTTTGTAAAAGGTCTTAGTTTACTTAATTTTGATATATCTTTTCTATGTTTTACTAATTGTATTTCGTATGGTTTACCATCTTTCATAGCATTTAATTTAATAATTTTTGATTCATTTCTTCCAAAAAATCCACCTCCAATTTTTTTTACTTCAGATTCATATTCATAAATTCTATTCCCAATTTTACGTGCTTTTTCCAATTTTCTTTTCATTCCTCCATACATTCCATAAATCTTTTTCTCTGATCCTTTTGTAGTCTCTCTTAAATAAAACTCCATTTTTTGTCCTTCACTTAATTTCGATATTACTTTTTTTGCTGCTGAAATTGGAGTACTTCCTTTATATAATCCATATTCTTTTCCATCTTGTATTACTCTAAAATGTCTTTTTTCTCCCATATAAATTATACTTATAAAAAAATTTACATGAATAATTTCTGTATCCAACTCTTTCCATAATTCCTATTAAATTCTCTTGTTAATCTTATATTCTCCTCTTTTAACATAATATTTTCATTATGCATTCTATACATTTTCTCACTCATTAATATTTGCGCCTCTTTTATATCCACTTTATATTTTTGGTAATCAAATTGCAATTCTTCATAATATTTATTTACTTCTTGAAATCTCTCAAACTCAAAATTAACTCTTTTAGTTAAATTCTGTATAGCATTCATATATTCATATTTCTCATTTTCCCAATCAAATATTCCATTCCCAATATTACTCTTTATCAAATTTGAACCAAATTCCGACTCCTCCATTATTCCAATTAACGGCAAATTATCATCACTCTTATTCTTACTCATTCTTGAAATCATCATCGACTCATTATTCTGAATTAATCCAGATAAATCATTATATAATCCCTCACATTTCTCCAATTCTTTTACTCTTTTATCCAATATTTCTATTCTTTCCCTGTAAAATTTATCCAATTCAAATTTTGCCAAATCCACCCGCATCTGTATTAATCCTTCCAAACTTTCTCTCTCCTCCATCACATCCTTCACATATCTTCTTCTTATTATCCATACTATCACTCTTAAACATATTTTCTTCCTTGATTTCTTTCTTATCTTCCTTTTAATTATCGCCCTCTCCAATTTATTAACCAAATTCTTCATTCTAACTATTTCCCTCCTATCAAAATATCTTATCACACTTAATACTATTACCACCTCCGATTTCATCACTCTTAACTGCATTTTCCCAACATGACCCTTGTAACTTCTACTTATAATATTCACACTCTCCCTCTTCTTCTCATACTTAATTCTATCACATTTCATCTTCAACGTATACAACAATCTTTCTATTAACTTCTTTTGTGCATCTATTAATAAACTATTTAATTTATTCTGCATATCCTTCGTATAAAACACTCTCGTATTACCCAACAAAAAATCCCCCTCATCTATTCTTTCCAACCATTCTTCCCAATCTAACCCCTCCTTCAAATAAATTGGTTCGTATTTTTTTATAAAATCCATTTTTAACATTCTTACTGGGAAACTTTGTCTTGCTAATTCTAATGCACTAATTATTCCACAATAATTCAACTGATTAATTATCTTTTCCTCTTCCCACTTACAAGCCTCATTATCTTCATTCGGCTTTAAACATCTAATAAAATATAATTGTGAACTATCTAATTCGTCTACTAATGCATTCAAACTACTTCGAAATTGATTTGTAATTGTTAAATTTCCAATTGATCCTCTTTTATTATTTTTTTTAATTAATGATGAAAAAATATTATTATTTTTGTATATTTTATTAAGAAAGTCCAAAATATCTGAATTTGCTCTTTCTATATTTTTCAAAGAAAAATCTCCCCAATTATACTCAACATTTTCTGCATAATGTTTTATTACAAAACTTCCCAATTTAAACTTTATCACCTTATCATTCTTTGGTATAGTTCTCTCCAAATCTCCATCATTCGCATTCAATATACTTTTCTCGTCTAATAATGGAAAAAATCCATTTTGTTTTTTATCGAAAAAATCTATTATATGTCCATTTGTCTCAAATGTTATCCTCTCCTTTAATATTCCCTCTTCCTCAAACATCTTTATCTCCTCCTCAAAAACATATTTGTTAAATATACTTTGTAACCTCTCATTCGTATAATTTATGCACAATTGTTCGAACCCATTTTTTGTAAAAACTTCAAATCCAAATATATCCAATATCCCAAAACTTTTCTTACATTCCCCATTTTCTTCTCCCATACTTTCATTTATTAATCCAACTATCTTTTCAAATAATTTATCATATAATGTCATCGCAATTGTCTGTATAACTGTTTTAGATTCCATTACACTTAATTCTGTTTTTATTATCTCTTCTCCAGTATGGATTGTTTTGTAAGATACTAAATTATTATAATCTTCCATTGTAAGATATGCATAATTCAATAAAAAATCTTTATTTATTTTATTGTCAAGTAATCCAATTATAAGAATAATAATTGATTCTATTTCATTCCATAAATTAATATTTAATCCATTTTTTATCCATATATTTTTTAGATTTTCTTTTTTAAGATAGTTATTATCCCAATCTTTTCTGGGATTATCTAAATAATCAGGTCTACAATTTTTGTATCCATATTCATAAAAAATATGATAATTGCATAATTTATCTGAAACTACTCTTATTTTCTCTAATAAATAAGTCTTTATCCTAGCAGATATCTCTTCTTTTCCATTTACATTTATTTTTATAAATTTTCCAAATCTAGATGAATTATGATTTCTTATGGTTGTCGCATTTCCAAATGCCTCCAAAATACAATTAAACTCCAATATCTTTCCCATAATCCCATTTATATCCTTATAATTTAATTCCAAATATTCCAATATTTTTTTAGTTGATTCAGTTTTCCCAGAACCAGATTCACCACTTATCAAAAATGCTATTTTTTTTTCATCTACTTTAATAGCATCATTCGCTAATTCATATAAATGCGGTATAGAAATATTTCTCTCCAAAAATTTATTTTTAATTTCATTACTATACAATTCAGTAACCTGAAATGGATTAACTGCTATCAATATTTTTCCAGCATAAGTGTAAATATTATTCTTCTCATATCTATCTTTCAAATTTAAAAGAATATTCTCTATATTAGCGTTCTGAAGTAATAAAAGATTATCCATAACTTTTATTACAAATTTTTTTCTCCCTTTAATTTAAATGGTTAACAAAAATAATATAGCCGCCTTAAAAAATTATAACAAAAAACAATTCAGAGATATTCTTACTCCATATAACCCCTGTCTTACCGCCGTCCCCGGAACACAAGAACAAGTTTTCTGTCAAGTCCAAAAATTCCCCCGTATTGTCGTCCTCCCAAAAGGATTCGGTTACCTAGAAACCCTCCAATTAAATCAATGCGTTGAAGTTGGCCCTACTAACGCTCCTTGTGGTTTTAACTGTTGCACTCAATTCCCATTTTCTACCGACAATACCCCAATTGAACAAAATAATCAAGAACCTTATAATCCAAATCCTCCATTTCCTTTTGTTCCACCAGAAGAACAAATCAGATGCTACAATATTGCTTCTAGATTAAATCAATGCGATGTCAATAAAAATAATTTCTTCCCAAATTCTGGTCGTCCAGAATCAGCTCGTGTTGGTCCATTTGGTGCAATTTAATCAGAAAACATTGAATAAGCAAATAATAATTTAAATTTTTTAGCTAATTTTTGTCCTTCAGTTAAATCACCATAAAAATATTTATTTATATCTGTAATATAAAATTTTTCATCCTTAAATATTTCTAAACATTCTGCAATAATATCTTCAGAATAATTAGTTAAATTTAATCTTTTCAAATCTTCTATAGTAAAATTCATTTTATTATAGAATAAAAATATTTTTAAACCTTTTTTGCCAAAACAAATTTCGATTTCTTCTTATTGTTCTTCTTAGCTTGTTTTTCCTTCCATTCTTTGTAAATTCCATATAACCAATCTGCATCATCTTTCAAAAATTTAGCTGAAACCTGACTCTTTGCCATTCCCATTTTAGCTCTAGCATTTAATTCCCTAATTATATCCAAAAATGCCTTTTTCTCTCCCATCAAATCCACCAACTTTTTCAACACCTTCTTTAACTTCTCATGTCTCTCCTCCACCTTCAATCCACTTATACTTCTGTATCCCTCTGCTGCCAAAAATGTTGTTGTAGGTCCCAATAATACCAATCTTGCAGTCTTCTTATCCTTCTTATCACCTGGGTGTTTTTCTTTCCATTCTTTCAATAATCCTGATGCCCAGTTTCTATCTTCTTTAAAAACTTTAGATGATTCTGGACTAGTATTTTTTGTCAAAATATATCTTGCATTTAATGCCTTTATTATGTAAATTAACGCCTGTCTTTTTCCATAATATTTTCCAACCACAGTTATGACTTTTTTTAATGCCCTATGACGTTCATCTAAAGATAAATCTTTAACTTTATCATAGCCTTGATCAGATAAAATATGGTCAACTGGATTAATCTTAATTAATTTAGGACCTTTACCTGGTTTACCCTGATTTTTTACACAGTCAGGTGGAACTATGGTAGAATGAACGTAAGTTCCATTTTCACGTGTATAAGCACCACGCTTATAACCTTTTCTTAATATCTCACCTTTAGGACAAGATTCGGGACAATTCTCATGCTTACAGACTTCCTTAATCTCATTTTCTACCTTCTTTATTTTCTCAATATTTTGAGGTATTTTTTTATATAAACCTCTTTCCTCAATACATCTGGCTGGAACGTATGTTCCTTTGTTGGTGGTATATGATTTTCTTAAAATGTATCCTGGTGGACATTCTGGAGCTACACTTTCCCTAAAATTATGACTCATATATTAATTATAATATTTATTTTTTTCGTTGATATTTAAAAGAAATTATATTTTATACTCTAATGAAACCTGAAGATGTTGCACAACAAGTTGTTTATAAATATGTGAAAAAAATATACGATGATGAACTTGAAGCCAAAAAAAAGTCATCTCTTACTAATGACGAAATTAATCAATTAGTAGAATCAACCTATTCAGCTAAAGAACAATCAATTCGTAAGCGTATTAAAACAGCTATTAATCAATTATGCACACCTGAAGAAAGAGGTTCTGAGGAAAGTATTGAAGAATTATTTAAAAAAATATTTAAAGATCCCACATTTAATAAAAATAAAATTAAACAAGAAATTTTAATTCAGCAAAAAATTAAAAACTAATTAGCTTTATTTGTATAAATAGCAATATAATAATATATTTGTCTCAATACATTGTATTTTTTATTAAAATGAATATTATAATTTGTTTTGTAAGCGTCAATTATTGTATCTTCTTTATTGAAACCAAGAAATGCTATAAATTTTTTAAATATTTGTAAAAAGAAAATTATGAGAATATTTCGATTTTTGAGGTGAGACCCCCAATTTTCATTATTTTCTGTATTTGAAAATACCTGTATAATTAATGGTATTTTATAACTATACATATTTTCACATTCATTTGTTATTATATCAATATCAACTATATCTTTACTTTTATTAATTTTGTTATAACAATTTATTATTTCTTTCCTGTTAATAATAATCGCGTGTGTTCCCGTTTTTATTCTTATTTTTTTAAAATTATTATATTCCGTATCTTCACTTGCCCATAAAATACTTCCCATAGTTATTATTTCCGGTTTCTTATTAATCATAAACTCCTCAATTTCATCAACAACTTCATCTATTCTATTATTTATCAAAAAATCTTCCTCTAAAATCATCACATATTCATAATTATTAACAATTGCATTATGCAATATTGTTTTAAAACTATCGGTTAAATCAGATATACTTAATTGTTCCGGTAATTCTTTCTTACATTTTCTAAATCCCCTATTCCACTGTAACAATATGTTTTTACATATTGGATACCTCTTCAACTGTTTTCTTATTCTTGTCTCATATTTCGAATTATCCAATATTATCACATAACAACAATCTATCATCCCAAATAATGGTTTTCTTATCAAATTTAACTTCTCATATCTATAACATAAATCATTCATTTATATTATAAAACAAATTTTTTTATCCAACAGGAATTACTCTTGAATCTAATTTATCCATATTCTGTTCAACCTGAGTTATCTCAAATGTATATGATATCTGTTTCTTTCCATGAATATAAAACGCCTCATATGGATTATAAAATCCATAAGGTGGAGACTTCAAATAATCAGGTATCTGTTCAAATGGATATAACATCTGAAATGTTAATTTATCTTCCAATCTTCCTCCAACTCTTTGTCCATTAGATGCTAAAAATGAATATATATCCTGATCATTATTACCCGACTTCTTCGTATTTATAAAAGCTTTTGAAGTCACAGTAATAGTCGGATCAAATGGTGTTCTTGGACTAACTTTTACTATTATTCCATTATAATCTATATTCACTATATCCAATATATACTTGTTATTTATAATTATCAAATCTGTAACCTTCAAAAATGGTCTCACATCTATCTTCTTCTCTACCTTACCATCCGGTCCATCATAAACCATATAAAAATATATATTTGGATATGATGTAAAATTTATATATACCTTATCATTCAACTTCGTATTCAATGCCAAAGGATTACAAGGAAAAATACTGTAAAATAATAATCTATCTCCCGGATTATTCCCATTCGCACATATTATCTTACAATATTCTGGTGCATCAGGTATTATAGTAACTTTAGTTAAATGCTGTCCAGGCGGAATCGGACAAAATCTATCTCCAACAACCAATTCACCCTGTTCAATCGCCTTTATATATACCTTATCAACACCTACATTCAAAATCTGATTAAAACGTGTAACCAATTGCAATGTTATTTGTGAAATTTTGGCTTTTGTAGATGGATAAAATACCTTGCCTTCCAATATAGATGTCTTCAAGTTCACAAATTTTCTCGTTATTCCATATACCTTATCATAATTCAACTTCGCCAATGCTCTTCTAGACGCAAAACTTGTTCCATCATAAGACCCATCCACCTCATCCACTATCAAAAAATAATATGGCTCATCCAAAACATCAATCGGTATTCCATAATCTTCCTTCCATATTGGTCCATAAGGAGTAGAACCAAATGCATTCGGAACCAACTTATTCTCATCAATCTGTGGTCCATTAAATGCATATGGAGATAAGCCTCCAATATATAACGCATCCAATGGTATCTGTGCATCTATACACTTAAATTCTATAACATTCTCATATATCTTCTCCAATTTTGCTCCATTACCTCCCAAATTATTAATTGAAACTGCCGGTCCATATACAACTGCTCCCCTGTCATTTACATAAGTTGGAACTTCAACTGTATTACCTGGTTGCTCAAATTTAACTCTAAAATTCGTAGGAAATGGATATGCCTCCAAATCTCTCTGCAAACTATCCACACTTATATAATACTTCCTTGTCTGATAATTTAACTTCTCAGGCGGTATCAACGGATAATTTATATTTACATTGTCACTCATCTGATTAATCAATATCAACTCATTCTGCTCTCTCTTCTTATTATCAAAAACTGTCTTATTCTCCCTCTCATTTATCAAAAATGTCTCCACAGGAGTTCTATCATTCGACATCTGCTCCATCTTTCTCTCCTGTTGCGCAACTATATCATTCTTCGCACCCTGATTCCCAAAATGTTCAGTAAATTTCTCAATATTCTTCACTTTTCTTCCAATTACATCATCCACCAAATTACTACTATCACGTGGTCTCTCCAATTTTCCATCCTGCAAATACTGCGTCTTCAACTTCGAAAATTTATCCTCCACATCCCTATTCTCCGCCTGTTTTGACGTATCCAATGGTTCGCTAGTTCCTCTCAAATTACTCGCAGTATTAAAAAATGAATCCAATGTCGGCCCAGTCTCATCTGCCCTACCAAATTGATCAGGTGCCCTGAAAAAACCAGGTGCATTCGTCGGTCCAACATCCCTCACCATATTCTGTCTCTCATTCTTATACACCGGATTACCATTCACAAATCTTTCTGCATCAGCATCAGGCTCCACCTGCTCCCTAACTTGCGGTAACATTGGTAATGTATTATCATATGTAGGCTGCTTATTCTGATAACTATTATTACTATAAACATTCTTTTGATCCTTTAACGCCGGTGCATAACTAGATTCCTGCTCTCTATCCTTCTTTAACCTCTCAAAAGCTTCATTCGGGTCCATTTCAACTTTTGATAAAGGACTGTTCTCAACCTGACGCATCTGCTGCTCTTGTAATTGACTTATGTTAGTTTTTGGCCGAGTATTATCACTATTATCCCGAAACATATTATTTTGTGTCTTGTTCAAAAATCCAGCCTCTATATTCCTTACAACCTGTGGTAACACTAATTCAACTGTTTTTTTATTTAATGCATTATGGATTGAACGACTATCTCCCTTGTCCTTATTCTTCTCCCATAATTTCTGCATTACTTTTTGTATATCTTCTAAATAATAACCTTCAACATTTATCCCAAATTTTTTCTCTACTTCATTATAAATCACAGAAGCCACAGAATATACATTTTTCTGATTTAAATAAGACATTCTTATAATATTTCATACAAAATCTTTTAAGCCTTTAATCCATATTTTACTCAAATTCTTTTCTTTCAGGTATAAAAATCTTATATCCCTCCTTTATTCTATCTCCCAAAAAATGAGCAACTTCTATTGAATTCAATGACGACTCAACCTCCTTAAAATCTATATCTGGATCCTCATCCTCTTTTCCCCTCTCCAGTGGAAAATCAAATTCATAAATCTCAAAATCATCTCCTGTATCATGATTATCCAATGCTACATATAAACAATGTGTTCCATATCTCAGTATATAATGTGTGAATAAACATTCCACTGGAACTAATGTTAAATCTCCAGCACTGATTTCATCCATAAAAGGTGCAATTTCCCATTTTTTCTCATATAGTTCAAAAGTATTAGGTATTTCTGGAATATCATCTTCATCTTCTCCTGTCACTTCTCCTGTCACTTCTCTTGTCACTTCATCATCTGACTCTTCTTTCGCAATTTCATCTTTACAATCTTCATAAACACTCTCATGTTTTTCCAACTCTTTTTTTTTCAAAAAAGATTCTCTAGCTCTAGCTAACAAACTCATTTTACTCTTAACAATCATTTAACTTATAAATCAATTTTTACTCGCTTTTTGTCATAAATTCTATATTACAACTCTTCACTTCTCCACTAAGTTCCATACCCAAATAATTTAATAATCCCATCTTATATCTCTCATCAAGTCTCTTCATTACTCTCTCTGGATAATGTATTTCTGTTTTAAAAGTTGGATAATACCCTTTACAATCATTATTTGTTAAAAATAATAAATCCCCTATACAATTAAAATCAAATATTTCTATAATTAAATGCTTCAAATATACTAACTTCTTAACCGGAAAATTATAAACTAAATATAAACATTCCCCAAAATTATAATTTGTATCATATATCTTATCAATTTTTACTATCTCAAAATTTATTTCATATGGTCTCAATATCCTCTCCACCGTTGGTATAAAATATTTAAATCTGTCTCCCTCAAATAAAAAAAATATCTTCTTCACTTTTTCTCTCATTAATCCCATATTTGACAAGATTGTATGTAAATAATATGGTTTATGTTTTTCACTCAAATAATTTATACAAAAAAAATCATTTCTTTTGTTTTTTATTATATTAAACCTTTCATACATATTTTTCTGAGTATTTGAATAAAAACCACTATAATTCTTATCTAATTTATCCAATTCATATAAATAAAAAAAATATCCAACAAAATATTGTAATAATAAAAAATCTATATTATAATTTTCCATAAATAATTTCTTAGTAAATTGTATTACATCTTTCCTTACCAATGTTAATTGTCCAACATTGCATATTTTCATCATTATCTCAAATTTTTCTTCAAATAATTTGTTTGTATTATATTCCTCAATATTTCTGGTTACTGTATCAATCTGTATATTCTTCTTTATTATAGGAATAATTGGAATTCCATCTTTTATCAATAATTCTTTATTTAATTTTTTAATGCATAACATATCTTGTGTTCCATAAAAAAATAAATTACTTAATCCAGATACTTCAGTTAAATATTTAATTATTTGATTTGGTCTAAAATATATTTTTCTAAAATTATCCTTTCCATAAATATCTTCGATAGGAATTAAAATAATATCTTCTAAATCCTCTATAATATCTGGTGTAGGAGTTACTACATAAATTTTTCTTATAAATGGAATATTCTTTTTTGTTATTTTTAAATTTAAAATAAAATCATTAAAATATTCTTTTTTTTCTTCTTTAAAATTTTTTAACAAAATCTCATCTAAGTTTTTTAATTTAAAATCTAATTTTGATTTATTACAAATCTTATCATTATAATTTATAAATGTGTATACCAAATCTATTGGTTCACCAACATTTTTTTTAATATTAAATTTATCATAAATTTTATTGATTAATTTTACTTCTGCTCTTTCCATTTTTGTTAATTTTATATCATTAAAATTATAGAATGATTTATTAATAATATCTCCAATTATATCATTAATAAAATCATATTTCTTTTTATTTATTTTTTCTAAAATATTTTCCATTATTTCATCATCATCCATATTTTTTACCAAAAATGAAGTATTATTACTATTTGAATTCTCTAAATTATTTATCTTCTCCATTTGTTATTATCACATTTTTTTATTTTTTTTTCCACCTATTTTCGCATTATTCAAATCCTTCTCCACTCTTGAAGGTCTGTAAAAATAATCTCTTAATACATTCACAGAATAATCATTTATATTCTTACTCTGAAAATCACTCATCTTCTTACCCTTTAAACTCTCAACCAAAAAATTCATTGAATATATCCCACATTCACTTCCCCCATATTGATGCTTCCTTCTATTCTCATTTACCTCTATTTTCTCCCCATTTATAGTCCCCAAACTTCTTTTTAACATCTCTATAAAATATTTTATATACCCTGGCGCCTTATTCGCAGTTGAATCATAATATGATATTATTCTCTCATTTATATTACAAAATAATCCAACCCAATGACTACCACTTTGATCGTGTCTATCCAAATTAAAAATTACTCCAACATAATCTATACCCTTTTTATGCAATTTCTTCAAATCTAAATCAGTTAATTCACAATATATATCCTTCGGACAATCAACAGGAACAGGTCCATAAAATAAAAAATTCTTATATTCCTTTTCATATTGCTTCATAACTTTATAAATATCTGTTGTTGTTAACCAAGTATATTTATTTTTATCCCATTCAACTGGCATAGGAGGCTTGAATGTATATTCTTTAAGATTTTTATCGTTAATAGACTTTATGGAAGGAACATCTAGCCAATTCCATTCATAGACACATTGAGGTAAAAGGACTAAATGTATCTGGTTCCATATTTCCATTTTATTTTTACCAGAAATTTTTATTTTTGCATTCTCATTTTTATTTAATGACCTCGCTATTTTTATTAATTGATCTTTAGAATAACAAGTAGAATCACAACATCTATTTCCTGGTGCACAGTTCATAATAATTAATAGATTTTTTTTATAAATTTATAATATTATTATTTCCTAATGGACGTAATAGTTCCATATGGGATAAATTTTAAAAAATGTTCTTCTATAAGTTTCTCTGGTTATAAAAAAACTCAAATAATTCCATTCCTAGAAAAAAATTTAATAGAAAAAAAATCTGAAATTGTTATGGCCCTCGTCGCCGAATTACATTGTTCATCATTCTTCAATGAACTAAATAATTTTATCATTTATTACTTTTCAAATTATCTCTCAATCTCCTCAATTACTCTTCCATATTTTATAGTAAAACATTTTCAAAAAATAAATAATATATCATCAAATTTACCAAAAAAACAAAGACAAGTAGCTATCATTAACTCTAATGAAATAAGAAATATTTATTGTTCTCTTTTTTCCCAATTAATCGAAAATAAAATTAATAAATTTAATATTAAACTCGAAAATAAATGCTATCAAGATGAAATACACTTAATGCACGCAAACCTTAAATCTTACAATCTTGTTTTTGATACAAATAATATTCCATTATCCGATAAATTATCCAGAGGATTACGAGAAATTTTATATTGGATTGATAATCCTAAATTGGATGTAGACACTATGGAAAAAATATTATATTGGATTCATTGGTGCATAAAAATAGAAAGTTTGGAAAAAAAAATTTACAATGGAATTATTTTCACATTTAATTCAGAAAATCCAATTTTAGAAAAAATAAAAAAGAAAAATGGTTGGGAATTCTTTCTATGGATTAAAATCTGGCAATCAAACCACAAAAATCACTATCTAAATAAAAATATTCTCAAATCACTAACAAAAATGTTCTTCCTCAATTATAACCGCAGTAAACTTAAAGAAAGATCCGGTATTATAGCTTTAGCAATCCTATTATGCAATTACCAAAATAAAATTAAAATTACCAGAAATATCTCAAAAATGGAAATATTTATCAGTTTGAATGCAAATCAATTTTACAAAAATATTCAAATTGATGATGATAACGACGAAAAATATCTTGAATCATATAATACATATAATAACATTAAGTCCAAAGAAAATATAAAGGAATTATATAAAATTAATTCTACGGAAAAAAAAATGGACTTCCTAAGAGAGTATATTCCAAAAGAAGAAACAAAAAAATTAGAAGATAAAAAATCGGAAGATAATCACAAAAAAATATCGGAATATTTTTCTTAATTAATTTATGTCAAAATGGGAAAGTTTCAAAGAATGGTTTAATCAAAATAAAAAATTAATTATTTTCATCGCAATCGTTATTATTATAGTCACAATTTTAACTACCTTATTAACAACTAGTTCCGCTAATATTGCAAATGGAGAATACAATGTTATCTGTAAAGACAGACTTTCCGATTGTTTAAAAGCATTCAATAATTATCCTTCCATACAATTTCTTCCTATTCCTGAATTCTACAAAAATATCGATTTTGAAATGGATAACTATCCACACGCCCTTTCCGACTACTTTTACGCTTCATCCTATAAATCTTACCTTCCATGTGGATATACAAAAGATATAGTAAGTTATGAACCACTTAAAAAAGTATTACTTTTAGGTGCTCGCATGATAAATCTTGATTTAACTTATACTGGTTCATATGCATTCGCAAAAGATGCTTCAATAATAGTCGCAAACGTTGCTGATGAGAAAATTCTTGAACTTACAAAAGATGGACAAAGAGAAACAATTATTCAAAAAATTCAGTATTTAGAAAAATGTAAAAATAAATACGATAATTGTGATCCAAGTACAGAAGAATGTTTTCTTAAATCCATTGATTTTCTAGCCTGTCTTAAACTTATCAAAGATATTGCTTGGATTAATACGAATGCCCCACTATTTCTGTTCATAAATATGACATTTCTTCCAAATACAAGACTGGAATATCAAATATATAGTCAATTAATGGCTACTCTGGCAGGAAGAATGGTAGATAAATATTATGGATTTCAAAGAACTAATCTAGCATCAATGCCATTCGCAAGAGCAAAAAATAAAATAATAATACTTACAAACAGAAAACCAGTAAATTCATTCTTAGATGAAATAACAAATGGTGTAATCGCTCCTTTAGGTAATGTTCCTTTATATGAAGTCACACAAGGAGAAGCACTTGATTTTGGATGTAAAACAATTGGAGAAGTTTCCCCAAAAACATTTGAATTAACTAGCAGAAATCTTGTAGCATTCATAGCAAAACCAAGTTTAAATGATAATAATATATATAATAGAAAAATAGATTTAAAGAATTATAATTCGGAACATAGTTTTAATATTGGAGTATGCTTTTCTTTTATGAATTGGCAATATTTTCCTTCTCCATCCCAATCTGCAGAATCGGGTGAAAAAAATTATATGAAAGAATATTTCGAAAAATTTAAAGATAAAGGTGGAATGATTTTAAAACCTTTAAATATGCGATTTATTCCAAAACCACCGGAAGAATTATATAATAGAAACCAAAACCTTGATTTCAATAAAATACAAAAAACAGGTTTCGGTGGTTTTATGGAATTTGGTATCTAAAAATAATAATATATTTCATCACTCTTTAACTTATCCTTACTTCCAACAGTATAATGATAAGTATCATGTCTGCATTTAAAATAATCCCCAAATAATTTTATCACCTTCAAATTATTACCTATCCCATCTACAAAAATCATCTTGAATTTTATATTATTAAAAATATATGCAATTCCATTTCTAAAAGATTCATCATCCTCCTCTAATTCTATCACATATAATAACTCCAAATTATCTTCTGAATTATACTTCAAATTAAATACTATCTTTTCATCACATATTAATGTAATTCTTTGTTCATTATTTATTAAAATTTTACATAAATTACTTGTAATAATTGGATAAAATTTATATTTTTTAAAAAAATTATTAATTTTTGGATAATATTCATTTGTTATATTTTTTTTCTCAATTTTGCAATCTCCAATTTTCATATCTCTTTTTATACAACTATAATATTCAGACTTGAAATTATAATTAGGTAACGATTCAATAGGTTTTAAATCAATCTTGAAAATAACTAAATGTGTATTATTATTATTACAATAAATTGCAATCTCATTCATTAAACCCCTAAAAATATTTTTATTTCTAATATTTTTATCAACTATTGCATAGTCAACAAAATTTACATTAATTATGTTTTTATAATATACATTGTTGATAGAATTCAAAACACAAGCAATTATTTTATTTTCTTTTTTATAAATTATGGCTGGTTTTTCCATATCATTAAAAAAATTTTTTAAAGTTTTATCACTTACTCGAAAAGATGGATAATAATATTTATATAATTCAATAATTTCATTTATATTTAAATTTTCCAAATTAGAAGAAATTGTAGAACCATTATTAAACTTGTCGGAATGATAGAATTTATCTTTATCCCAAGTTTTTAGATTATTATACCAATAATGCGTAGAAAATTTCTTATACAAAATAAAAATCAAAATTAAAAAAATAAATATTAAAATCCATATCATTACAAAATAAAATATTATTTATATTAATGGAAAACTTAAATACACATAAAAAACTTGACAAGTATATAGATAATATTAAAAAAATTGTCGTCGAAAATGAATTACTTAAACATTCATTAAAAACAATTGAAAATAAGAATTATAAAAATACAAAAAATTTAAATACAGATAATAAAAAGGAAAATGAAATCATTAATGAATTCTATAATGCCGAAAAAAAATTAGAAAAACAATTAGAAGAACAAAATAAAATTCTTAAAAATCAATATTTCCCAAATAATAAAAACAAATCTTGTGGATTAAATAAAAATTATTTAGACAAACAATTCCAACTTAATCGAGAAATGCGTAATAAAATTTATAAATTAAACAGAGAATCCAGAAATAAACAACTTGAATTAAATAGAATATCTAGAGAAGAAAGAAATAAACTATTTAGAGAATCTTTGAATAAATATTTGAATAAAATACATAATAGTGAAAGTAAAAATGATATCAAACATAATATCGAAAAAATACTAAAAAAATCAATAAATAAATATTTTGAAAAAATTAATGTCAAAAAAGATGAAATTAATAATGAGAAAAAAGAAATTATTAAAGAATTTAATAAAATCGCAAATGAAAAAGAAAAAGAATTTAATAAAATGATTGAAAATAAAGAAAATACTCTAAAAGAGTTAAATCTAAAAATAAACAAGTATAAAAATAAATTAAATCAAAATATTGCAAATAGAACCCATAAACTTATCTTTAATAATTTTGAAAATCTCCCAGTAAATAACGAATATTCAAATGTTGAAGAAATTATTAATAATAAATTAAATAATAATCAATCACTTGAAAATGAAGCGTATTTTTACGAAAATGCAAATATTGAAAAATTATTAAATAATATTAAGGAAAAAACAAGCAGAAAATCAAATTTAGATAATAATTTTACTGCCCCAAAAATATTAGTTATATTTAAAAATAAAGGTTTTATCTAATTTTTTTATAATAAAAATCTATATAAAGTTAAATATGGATTTCTCAAGTTTATCATTCTTTTTAACAGGTAAAGACCCAAATAAAGAGAAAAAATATAAAAAACAAAATAATTCCATTAAAAATAATCAATCTAACAACAAAAATACTAATAAAAATAATAATTCCAGTAAAAATAATTCAAATAAAGATGAAGAAAATGAGCAAAATAATGCAAATGAAGAACTTTTTATATCAGAAGAAGAACAAGAAAAACAAATTAATGAAAATAATAATAAACAAAAAAAATCAACGGGATTCTTTTCATTTTTCACACAAAATAACTCAAATAAATCACCTGTTTATAATAATAAAAATATTAAAAATACAGAATCCAGAAATAATTCATCTAATTTTTCTAGAAATAATTTCACTGCTAATAATAAATCAATGCCGAATAATAATACTGGTAATAAAAATAATTCCAATAAATCTCCTTTTACAGCTCTCACCTCATTCTTTGGATTAGGAACAAATAATTCTAATAAAAAGAATACCACTTCAAATGTAAAAATTAACAACAAAAATTATACTCTTGATTTAGCTTTAGTCAGAAATAATTTAGATAAACTCATCGGTAATATTTCTGTTCTCGTCTCCAAAAAAGAAAATCTTGAAAATGAACTTGAAGGATTAAGAACTGAAATTCAAAAGTCCAAATCTAACGTAAAAATACAAAAAACTAATCAAAAATTATTGAGATATATCCAAAAATTAGACAAATATTTATCTGATATTAACGAAACTTTAGATGCATCTCCTGAACAAAGAGAATCACTACTTGAATCCATAAAAGAAAGAATTTCAACCAATTTCCAGAATATAAATAACAATCGTAATCAAATTACATTAGAAAACACTAATCGTAATCAGAATGTGTCCGAAAATTCTAACCGCAATCGTAATCAGAATGTATCCGAGAATACCAATCCCAATCGTAACCAGAATGTATCCGAGAATACCAATCGCAATCGCAATCGTAACCAGAATGTATCCGAGAATACCAATCCCAATCGTAATCAGAATGTATCCGAGAATACCAATCCCAATCGTAATCAGAATGTATCCGAGAATACCAATCCCAATCGTAATCA
>Ga0194123_10003848_pt1 | contig 17592 bp, 15 predicted proteins | sample TA2MahsurfametaG_5_FD_155479 | JGI IMG/M metagenome (GOLD analysis project Ga0194123, IMG submission 155479) | Freshwater microbial communities from Lake Tanganyika, Tanzania - TA2015023 Mahale A surface | ecosystem: Environmental > Aquatic > Freshwater > Lake | place: Tanzania: Lake Tanganyika... | reverse complement strand
GAGTACTTTCCTATCAACAGATGAAAGATCGGCCAGGAGTTTCATTCTGGAGCGATGTTGTTAATGCATTCAAAGGAGAACTTGGCTCAATTACCTCTCCAAAAATAGATGGACTCTTTATCTCTTTTGAAGGTGGCGAGGGATCTGGCAAATCAACTCAATCAAAATTATTAAAAGAGTGGTTTGAAAATGAAGGCAAATCTGTAGTTCTAAGTAGAGAGCCAGGCGGCACAGATTTAGGTACGAATTTAAGAAAGATACTTCTTGATAATAACACCGGAAATATCTCCCCAAGATCTGAGGCGCTTTTATATGCAGCAGATAGAGCCCACCATGTTTATTCACTAATACGCCCAGCCCTTGAGCGCGGGGATGTTGTCATTACCGACCGATACTTTGACTCCTCTATTGCGTATCAAGGAGCTGGTCGGATCTTGTCACCAAATGAAGTAGCTCGTATTAATCGTTGGGCAACTGAATCTCTATTTCCAACGCTAACAATTATCTTGGATCAACCAGCCGATGTTGGATTATCGCGAATAAAGAGCGCCGATAGATTAGAGGGTGAATCAATTGATTTTCACAACAGAGTCAGACAAGAGTATCTGCAGTTAGCAGCAGTAGACCCTGAGCGATACCTAGTCATAGATGCCAGAAAACCAATTATTGAAATTCACCAAGAGATAACATCTCGAATTACTGAACTATCAAAGAAGAGACAATGAGCGTTTTTGATTCACTGGTAGGTCAGAGCGAGGTAGTTGAGAGACTCAAATTAGCAATTAACGCTGCAAGGAGCGGAAGTTCTTCACAACAAATGGTCCACTCCTGGCTCTTTGTCGGGCCGCCCGGTTCTGGTCGATCAAATGCTGCCATAGTTTTTGCTGCAGCTCTGGTCTGCGGTGAAAGTGGTTGTGGTTCATGTAGAGATTGCCAGACAGTTCTTGCTGGCACCCATATTGATGTTGAGAGATTTAACCCCACCGGATTATCAATAAAAGCCGAAGAGGTTCGGGAATTGATAGCAAGATCTGCTTGGTCACCATCAGTTGGTTCTTGGCGAATTGTTATTATTGAAGATGCTGATCGACTAACTGAGACTGCAGCCAACGCGCTATTAAAGACGATTGAAGAACCAGAGACTCATACACTTTGGCTCTTGTGCGCTCCGACTTTAAGCGATGTATCGGTAACTATTCGGTCCAGATGTAGGCATCTTCAACTGCGAACTCCATCAAAGGTAAGTGTTGAAGAGTTTCTCCTTACAAATACAAGCGTTGATTCAAAGACGGCGGCCTTTGCCGCTCGAGTCTCTCAAGGTCATATCGGCAGGGCTAGATTTATTGCAACAAATCAAGAGGCTCAAACAAGAAGAAAGGAAGTACTTGCTCTAGCTTTTTCACTAAAGGATATTGATTCCTGTTTTAAAGCAGCCTTGCGCCTTTTAGATATTGCTCAAGAACAGGCTGAGAGCGAAAATTCGGAGCGAGATAATAAAAAGCTAAAGCAATTACAAGATGCCTATCAAGGAACAGGGCGCTCACTTGTCTCCGGGGGCTCAAAAGCAATCAAAGATTTGGAAAAAGAACAAAAGTCAGCTGCAACTAGGTCAGTGCGCGATAACTTAGACAGCGCTCTTTTAGATATTGCCACAATCTACCGAGATGTATTGGTGGTTCAAAGCGGCAGCGATGAAATTTTAAATATCGATTTGAAGGCCGAGGTCGAAGAGTTTGCCAGCACAACTACTGCTAAGCGCAGTATTGAGCGGATTGAAGCGTTACTAGAGGCCCGGATAAACCTTGGGCGCAACTCAGCCCCTCTTTCTACCCTTGAGGCGCTGTTTTGCGCTTTGAGGTAGCTTTCGGCATTATCGGCACATGCGCCTAGACCATATCTCTTATGCAGCAACTCATGATCAACTAGTAGATGTCGTTCAAAGGATTGGTTCTCGAATTGGCTCAGCCTTTACCGATGGCGGAATTCACCCAAGATTTGGAACTCGCAACTTCACCCTCGCTCTAAAGAATGGTCATTATCTTGAAGTTGTCTGTCCTTTGGATCATCCAGCAGCTGATACTTCAGCCTTTGGTCGCATAGTTTCAAAGCGCGCTAATGAAGGCGGAGGCTGGCTTACTTGGGTAGTTTCGACAAATGATCTTTCACCAATTGAAAATCGCCTTGGAAGGCAAGCCATTGATGGTTCAAGAAAGCGCCCTGATGGAAGTGAGTTAAAGTGGAAGCAACTTGGAGTTCTTGGAACTCTTAATGACTCTCAGCTCCCATTCTTTATTCAATGGATGTCGAGTGATCACCCATCAAATGACGGAAGGGCAATTGCTGAGATTATAAAAATTGAGATCTCAGGTGATGAAAAGACAATTGAAGAGTGGCTTGGGTCAGATCTATCAAAGGCTTTTGATGGTGTTGAAATTCAGTGGGTTGATCCAGCGGTAAATGATGGAGAAACCGGACTTGTAGCTGTTCACCTAGCAACACCTAAAGGCGTCGTACGCCTGGACTAATTCTTACAAAGCTTGTAGTTTTAAAGCATCGCCGCTCTAGCTCAGTCGGTAGAGCGTCGCTCTCGTAAAGCGAAGGTCGCGGGTTCGATTCCCGCGGGCGGCTCCATAAATTGAACGGAAAAGGTCGGAATTCAACCATTTTTGTAATCTTTCGTGGAGTTTGGATGCAACTGAAGGAGCAAGAAATGGCAAAGAAACGAATAAACGGTGAAGGAACCGAAGGTCGCGGGTTCGATTCCCGTGGGCGGCTCCAGACACATGGTTTCTTTCAGCAACATTATAACGAGAATGTTGTCGCCTTTGGAGTATCTACTTTGGCCTACCTATTCCTAACTCATTAAAAACACGTTCTTCAACGCCTGGTTGGTACTTCTCGAGGGCATGAAAACCAATTAGTTCTCCGAGCGCTTCAGGCTCAAACTTGTTGGTCTCAGCAAAGAACCTATCTGCCTCAATCCTTGTGGGGATTTTTAAGCCTCTTTGAGTTCCCAAAAAAGAAAATATAAGGTCTTCGTTTAGCTTACGCTTTTCAATTCTCTCAAACTTATGTCAAAAAGGCTTTGTCTTACCAAATTCAATGAGTTCCAACTGGAACCTATCGGCCAAGTGACTCCCTAAGAAGCCAGCCACTCCAATTATCAATATTCTAGACATGCTCACCTACTTTTTTTCACCGGAAGAATGTAAATAGTATAGCGAAAAACTATAAAACAGTCATGTTAAAGCCGAAGAGAGTACCTTGGAACGAAATTGAATTAAAGGACATAAACTCTTGGTCTTGATGGGCAAGGAGATCTTTCCGCAGCATTTTAATAATGCTTATCCGCTAGAATCAATTACTATCGACTGATAATTATTATCCAAGATAACTAGGAGTAGAGGTCAAAAAGACAGAGCAAACTATTGAAGTGTACATAGCTCACATTAAATTTCTCATCTTCTTATTTGGAAGTTCTGTCATAAAGTTGAATCATTAGAGTAAAAGGTTACAAATGGTCATGCAATGTAGTCTCTTGACTAATAATCTAAATCTTCAGTTGATGAGTAAGGGATTTATCCAATTTGATACAGATCTCCTTTTGCCTTTAGTAGTTTCTCACAATCGTGCGCCAAGCCCAAAACACTTCGAATGCGCCCAATTGTAATCTAGCCTCTGACCAATTAAAAAGATACGGCACGTGTTCAATCCAAGTTCCATCTCTATCAAACATAACGTATCGGTTAGTCATCAGAGATCAGGACTACCTTCCATCATTGGCTTAAATTCTTGATGACTCAACCCAATCTTGAGCGAGTTGACCCAACTCGGGTACTTGGAATGCCCATTAGAACTCGGCCATATTACAACACCACGATTCAACAATCCTGCTAAATAAGAGAGTGAAGACTTGGACTGAATAAGTACACTGCAGTTACACATATCCAAGAAAGTCTGCATGAATTTCGAACAATATTGTATTTCGACACGCGAATTCTTCGGAAACCGGATTCTTTCTTCTAGATTGATGCCGGGCAATTCTAACCCGTTTGATTGTGCTTCCACTCCTGAGAAATTTAAAGCCCAAACGGAGGTCTGAAGTTTGTGAGGTTTAAAATTAATGTCAATTGGCGATAAGTCTGTGTGCACTATTAATTTGAAATCTCTATCTTTAAAAAACTTTCTACTAACTACTTCTAATGCGGCACTATAATATTCGTAAGGCAAGTGTCTAGGTCTGAGAGTTGTAGGGTCCGAATACAAATAGCCATATCCCCTTCTCACATGCACCACGGTTGTGTCAATCTTAATCAACAATCGGCTTTGCAATCGACGCAGGTAACTTATGCCGACAAGATAAATCAATGGGATCCGATCTGTAATCTTGAAAGGTAGGAGAAGGTGCAACAACACGACTTTTTTCGAGAATCTATACCTTGTCTTGAGTTTAAGCAGATGCAGGATTCTTATCTCTTTCATCACGAGATCTTGATCCACTTTAGGATTTAAAATTCGTGAAGGGAATAAGAAGAACTTATTTACTTCCCTTAATAAGTCTGTTTCATCATGATCATTGTTTAGGTGATGGGCGTATTCTTCAACGAAACTGACAATAGGGGAATGTTGGTAGCCAATGTTAAGAACTTTTGCGATAGAAAAAACACCTAGGATTCTCAGGGCCTGTGAACCTAGTCCATCTTGCATAGTCTCATTATCGTAAGTGATTAGTAGAGGCATGGTCCCGTGGCCTGACCTCTCAATTGAAAGCGAAGATAACGAATAACATTCATGATTACAGCTATACGATATCACAACATTAAACAAATTGTGAAAACATCATTCTAGTACTTGCCCAACTTTAAGTTTTCTTGTTGGTGTAAAGTGTATTTATCCCACCTTGCCAAATGTGCATTTATAAGATTGGGGAATTCAAAGTAACATGAAATATAAGAGTCACGAGATACACTTAGTGTAAGGTGAGTATAAGAACTCTCACGATGTAACCGCCGATGAACCAGACTTTAATGGGCAAATCAAATTATGTTTTCACCAAGCACTTGAGAAAAAGTTTTCCGAAGCGCAATTGAAAACGTTGGAATTCAAAGTAACACCAGAATTGGATTTAGTATCCCTCATAAAGCTGAACACAAGCATCAGCGATACTATTTCGGTTGAGTTAAGTTTTGAAGACATGGTGAAAATGACCTCCTACACAAAAGTCCTAAAAGCTTTGTCTTCGATTACAGGACAGGAAATAGCTAGGATATTGATAGCTGGCGCACCAGGTGAGATAGGTTGTTATCTTGCTCGTAAATTTGTCGAAGCGAATCTAGAGGTAATTGAACTTGACAAGATCTCTTGCGATGCTATCTCGGATAAGGGTATCAAGTTGCTAGAGGTCGATTTTTCGAGTGAACCCGCGATTGAGAAAGTTGGGAATGAGTTGAATTGGTCAAAAGAGGTAACATTTTTAATTTGATTGGGAATTTATTATCTGGGTCACTTCTCGAACTTTTTTGAGGAATCGGACGCACGAAATTTGAATACTTTTATAGGAGAAGCATTTGGGGATAATTTTTTCAGTCGTTTCTCTGACTATGTCTTTTGCAAGATTATCATTCTTGAAAGGTATAAGTTCAAATATAGTCAACTTTGGGTCTGTAAGTGCAGAGGGAATTTTTGGACAATTGTCATACGGTAGTGCCAAAGGTGCAGCTCATCCTTTTCTCGAATAGTATCCGTTCATCTTGGAATATACAAGGTTATGAGTTCGATTCCCATGAGTGGCTTAATTAGTAGATTTCCAAACTAGTTAGTTTGATAAACAATTTAAGGTTGAAGTTTTTGCATGCAACAGGTAGGTATAATTTAGGATTAAGTGCAGTTAAATACTTATGACATTTTCTAGATAGCTGGGTTATGTGGAGGGAAATATTATGGTTGAAGTCTGTTTCACAACTAAATCAATTTAGCGCCGTTGTGTCAATTTTCCCTTAAATTTAAATATGACCACAGATAAAATTTTTACAAAATCAATATTCATACATTATTCAAATTCGGTAGATGGCTTTGGCAAATTAACGACTTTACTTCGAAGTCCTATTTTTTTCGCAGGTACACCGCCGTATACCCCCCACTTTTGAGTTCTGGATTTAAGCATAGAATTAGCACCCAAGACAGCACCTTCAGCCAGAAAAGCAGTCGGAAGAATCACACAATTTGCTCCAATTTGGCTGAAGTTCCTTAACTGAATCCTACTTTCTGAAACTTTTCTAAATTCTATTGGCACCAATGAATGCATCAGAAAACCTTCAGTAAAGCTATCGGAGGCGCCGAAGATTCTTGATCCCGAAGAAATTCCTGCAAAATCTCCAATGTCAAAACCTCTTGGACAATGCATTGATACAGAGGTCCCAATATGAACATAGTTGCCTATAGTGCTTGGTTGTCGAACTGAAATTACACAAAAATCGTCGATTCTAACGTTGCTCGATATTGATAAGTGCTCAATACCGTAAAGTCTTGCATATCTACTTACAAAGACGTTGTAACCAAGCTGCGGAAACCCCAGATTTTCTAACTCATCCCTATCGTAAAATGAATTTGACTTAAAAACCATGTACGCCCCCACACTCAGGATTCCCTGACCAGACTGACGAGAGTTTAACTCACTGGGGTCTTTGTTGCGAGGGTGACGGCCCAAAAAACTAATATCTTTTTAAAGCAGTACAACGTGGAACGTGAAATCTGGCAACATCATATGTCATATAGTGTATATAGTCGGGGCATGCCAAGACTTATAGATACATTCAAGATTAGGTGCTAGGGGCACCAGTTGATACCTATAATTCTTGCCTATCAACGACCAGAGTTAACCTTAAAACTTTTCACAAGATTACATAAGATAAATGATGATTTTCAAAGAAAACATGGCGAGTACGCTTTTTCTCGGATAGTATTAGCGCATGATGGGTTGCAAGATAGAGTTAGTGCTGACACACGCAGATATCATGAACAAGCACGTCAACTCTGCCAAGACTTAGAGAAAGATAATGCTGATGTAAGGACACTTTTATTTGATAAAAATATTGGCCTTACACAGCACATTTTTCGTTGCATAGATGCACAAGAAATCACTTCTCGCGATTGTATACTTGTTGAGGAAGACAAGTTCCCAACCCTAGAAGCGGTAGAGTTTCTTCGAAGTAGGAAAATTTCAATGGACCCTAGTTGTATTTTAGACTCTCTTCCGAACAATCATCACTTAGATTTGCAATTAGATTATGTTTCGACATTGTTTACTGACAATGGAAATTTGGTTATTGGAGAGGAGCTTTTGAACCTCACAAAGGAACTTTGGTTGAAGAAAGCTTTATTCCAAGATGAATTTGAGAAAAACCTCCGTTTTTATTTTAGTAGCTTTCTCTCAGGATTTAGCCTGAGAAGAGCTTGCAGGTTTTTTTCTGATCATCTTTCATGGGGATTAATGAACCCGGATAGACCAGACTCACTTTTTGCTTATGCTTTAATACTAAGTAAAAAACTCAAAATCTGCCCAGTTTCACCTTTAAGTGAGAATTGGTCAGCTAGAGACACAAGAGGTAAGAATGTAAACTACCAATCAAGTAATAGGGGCGAAGAGTGCAGTACAAGGCCTATAAAAATTTGGAATCTTAATCTATGTCCACAATGTGAAAAATTTAGCATATCTGAAAGGACTGGACTAACGCCTTATCTTGCCATAAAAAACTCTATAGATTATCGAATGCGAAATATCAAAAAATATAAATAGGAGCTCTCGGGAATCAAAGTGAATTTGTAACTCAGCTCAATAAAAATCTTTCTATATCTGCCTCATAAATCAACGGGTAGTCCGCTTTTAAGAATTAACTTGAAGATACCCAGTCTGGTAGGCTGGCATGTTCATGACTTTCGGGTTAAATTGCTGTATTGTGTTTAACAATTGCCGCAAGATAAGGCAAAGTCGATCAACCCATTATAAATAATTCAGCGGTACACATTTTGTAGAAAGCAGCAAAAAATCTTCAGAGTATTTGACAATAGTTTTATCATCTGATGGTAGCTCGAGTTTTCGTCGCAAGTCCACTCCTGGAATATAGAATGAGTCTTGCCTAGCATTAGAGCCTTTCAGGAATTTAGCAATTTCATGCTGGGTTGGAGTCAAAATTCCACTATTACGTTTTAAGTCGGCGTGAACAGCGATGTTTGGTTTAGTGGTGTGCCGAAAATGATCTTGAAGGCATTTAATCATCTCCCTAAAATATGACAGAGGAAGATGTTTGGTACACATATTTACTTAATCGGTATACAAGAAACCATAGCCAAATCGAACATGAGAAACAATTCCAGAAGTTATCCGTAGTTTATCCGCATGTTTTCCCAGAGATAGTTTTTAGTGTAACTGTAAATATTTAGCATGTGATCTGTAATTTTGAATGGATAGAGGACTTTTAGGGAAATACATGACTTAAAATACTTATAAACAATTATAAGTTTCAATAATTGCCAAAGAATCGTTTGTTCATAGATTTAGAGTGAGTTAATCTTGATCGGGGCTAAAAAATCAATTTGAAAGTATTCGTCAATTTTAGTTTTGAAGTTTTGGTAGGCCATGTCAGACTCAAAGTTATGAGAAACTTCATCAATTACATTTAATATGGGTGTGAATATAGCCGACGCCAAAAGCCCGAGAAATTGGATAGATTTTAAAGATTCTAATTAATTGAGCTCAGACTCCATCCTGTTAAGCCTCTGCGTCATACGTTAAAAACAATGCCATGGAGGTAATTTAGCATATTTATTGAATTTGATTTTACAAAATTGTAGTTTAGGGAAATCGTCTGTAAAGGTTGAGAATAATCCAATGAAATCGTTTTGTAATATGTTTAAATCTCTCGGTGTTAAGACTTTACTTTAGCCAAAGCAAGAGCGCTATAGATTATGTCAAACTCTTGTGAACTCATAAATAGATGAAAAGGTAAACCAATAGTGGTTTCTGCAATCCTATCTGTCTTTGGTAGAGTAAATTTGTTTCGGTTAGAGAAGATTGGCATCTGATGACATCCAAATTCCCACCAACGGCGTGTTTCAAACTTACGCCTTAATGCAACCTCTTCAAGTTCTCGTATAGACTCGGGCTCTGATTGAATGATCCAATATGACGAAAGCATATTGCGATCCATAGCAGGGTGTGTGTTGAGTCCTAGGGAAGACGAAATATCCCTGGCACAATTATGTAAGTGGATCCAATCGCTCTCTAACCTCTTGTAGCTCTCAATTGATGCGAGAATTACGGCAGCTTGGTATTCACTCATTTTAGCATTTGTGCCAACGCTTTGAGAGACTCTCGATTCTCTCTGCATTCCAAACCTTGACCAAGTTTCGATTTGCTCAACCCAACTTGGTCGATTAGAGATAAAAACTCCACCCTCAACCCCTGGAAGAACTTTTGTTGGGTGGAAACTAACAACTACTCCAATTGGTCCTGCATGTTCATTTAATAGTTGCCCAGAGTTCTTAAAGGCTGGAAAAGAGGCTGCTGCATCAACTAGAATTGTTTGATTTGGATTGGTGAAGCGATCTAATTTTAGGTTATCTCCAAAGGAGCAGACATCCATGATTGCAGAGCAAGAGTCTTTTGGAATCAGCCTCCAATCTTGATCAACGTCTCCAAATTCAAACTCTACTTTACATCTCTCAAGTGCAAGATTTGTTGCCGCATAAGTCCAAGAAGGAGATAACCACTGTGTTTCTTTGCTAGATGACGTTGCTACGGCGCCTTCGAGTGCTAAAGTTGCATTTGCAAGCGTTACAACTTGGTCTACGCGCACTCCAAAATATTTGGCAAGCTCAGAGTGTAAGCGCAAGACCATCGGGCCAAAATTAGAATAGTATCGGGAAGCTTCAATCTCTCTCAGATAAGGGAGCAGCTCATCAACCGTGGGCAACTTTGGAATGAAGACGGGAAGTGTCATATCTTAATTATAGTACTGTACTTCTTTGAGCCCAGTCTCCTTGACCCAATTCAGTTCAATTGGTAAATAGCTCTTTGCTTTTAGCGTTATTTCTCTAAATATTGCTATCCAGATTGAGATCTTAGATCCAGTTCCTATGAATGCTTCAGAGCGCACACTCAGCAACAAAGAATCTATTGGGTTTAGATTCTCCGCAATAAGTGATGAAAGAATTGGGCTGCCAGAGACAAATTCTTTATACTCTGGCACGCTACTATCGGTGAGCACCTTTATTAGGTCTAAATCAATTTCTAGTGTGCTCAGTAATGCTTCGACTCTACTTGGGTGTACAGGCGATTTTTCATCCAAATTTAACAGATCTCCAAGTCGGTAATGAATCACAATTGAACTATTTTTCGAAATTAGACTCTCTTTGTTGTGCAATAGTGTTTCGTATAAGTGATTCGCCAGTTTTGAGTCTAGGTGAATTCTCGTGTAGTGTCCCCTAAAATCTACGGACCACGGCTTTGTCAAGCTAAATTCTGTCTCATCACTGCATTCTTCCACAATGTGTAGACTTAGAAGTATGGATTTAAGGAGCTTCATAGTTTTAATTTTTAGAAGCTTTAGCATCCGAGTTGCTTCTAATTTGTTTTCTGGTGCATAATTTTTTAAAAAATCATTAATTTGATACGATTCTATGCCGATAGCATTAAAATTAAACTCTGTAAATCTCTGAGTTACTCCTGAAGTATGAACAAAGACCTTAATTTTTCTTCCAGGGTACTTCTCTTTTAGTCTTAAAACTAAGTGGGCAGTGAAGAGTTGGGAACCAAATCCGCCCCAGGAGTGCACCCTCATGGACGGAAACTTATTCCACATCTTGCTGGTTAGCAGTCTCAAGAGTTTTGTCCTAAAACACTTTTATAGATTACATTGTGGGAATTTCTCGTACTTTGTATAGAGAACTTAGCTAACTGCTGGGATTGGTAATCCAAACACCTCTCTCTAGTCCCTGGCACGGTTAATAATTCTCTTATTTTCAAGGCCATCTCCTTTGGGTCATCTGATTCAATAAGACCTGGATGTCTTTCCCCTAGCACCTCAGGTATTGCAGAAATTCTCCTTGCCACTACTGGTACTCCAGAGGCCATGGCTTCTAACAAAACTAAGCCAAATCCCTCGTAACTGGAAGGAAGAACAAACAAGTCGATTTGCCTATACAACTCTTCGGCTTCAAGTATTTGCCCAATCCATGTCACTTCTAATTCAATTCCAAGATTGAGTGACATCAACTTAAGTTCTTCCCTTAAAGGCCCAGTACCAGCAATGGTTAGGTGACAATTCAATGCACTGTCTGCTTTTAGCATCTGCATTGCCTCTAATAGCAGAGGCACATTCTTCTGAGGAACAAGTCTTACCACAGTGCCTACTTCAAGTTTTCTTCGTTTTTCGTGTTCAATTGCTACCCTTTTTTCTACAATTGTTCTGGATAGTCCGTAGTAAACAATCATGACTTTAGTTGATCTTGTTAGCTCTCCTTCGTTCTGTAGAAAGTCAGCTACAGCTTGAGATATAGCAATACATGCCTTCGCTCTGCTTAAAACAAATCGGGAAAGAAGTCTTGAGATAATTCTTGGACCCCTTAGAAAAAAGGGTTCTGAATTGTGTCGCGTCACGACAAAAGATTTGGGCCTCAGGGCAAGCGCACAGAGTAGCTCAGACCTTGGAAGATGAGCGTGAAATACAACTCTACTCGAACTTGCTTTTCTTCTAAGTAAGAGTAATTGTCGGAAAAAGTTCAACCCGTAAAACTCTGTTGAGACCTTAATATTACTGTGCCGAAAGGCCACTAAAAGGGAAGGATGGCCCTTTAGGAATATAACTTCTACTTTAGCTCCATCAATATTTTGACTTTGCGCTAGTGTCAATAACTGTTTCTCAGCCCCCCCTAAATCAATTGTCGTTATGACATGAATAATCGACAAATTCATTCCTCCACTCCTTCTTTAAGTACAGAGACGAGACGACTCACCCAACCATCGAATGAATGATTTTTGAGAGCGACACTAAGTCGTTTCAACGTTTCCTTTCGAATAGCACCTTCCTCCATCGAACTCAAAAAAAGTATTTCGCGGGTGATAAATTCCAAAGATTCTGTTGCTGGCTCTCCGCTCCATGTTCCAAATTCAGAGCAATACTCCTGGTTCCAAGTTACGACAGGCAATCCCATAAAGGTGCTCTCAATTAAAGTTTTATCTAAAGATCCAGTAAAGAGATTTACAAAGATATCGAATCTGCCGGAGAGACCTGACAGTGATTTTCTCGCAATTGGACCGTTGAACCTAATTTCTTGACTCAAGCCGGAAGATGCTTTTAAGTTGCGAAAATACAGTTCAGATGCTGAGCTAGCAGGTTTCCCAAATACTTCAAGGCTATACAGTCTCTCCTCTCGATTTAGCGCAAGCATCAAATCGTTGAATAAATGAATATTCTTCGAGACATCTAATCTTCCGTAGTATAATAAGCGACTCAATCGTTGATAGGTTTTAGATTCAAAAGGAAAGTCGTTCTGTTTTATTCCTTGATTAATGAATACAATTTTTTCTTGATTAACTCCTAAATTACAAGACCCAGGGGTTGATGAAACAATGCGTGATAAAAAGAAGGAAGACCAAATCAAATATGGAGAATTAGAGGCGTGAGCATACCAAAGTACATGTCGCATTCTCAATAGCCAAGCTAGTGGGGCGATTATTGCGGCATGTACATCGGTCATGTAACTGAAAAGAATCGCATTTCGGTTCTTCATTAAGACGGGAAAAGTCGCCCCAATGATCCCAAGCAAGTTGAGTAACTTAAAGTTTCTTCTCCAAGGTATCGTTACTACTGTGATGTTTTCAGGTAACGGGTGTGAACTAGTCTCAGTTGTAAAAACCTTAATTGACTCAAATGATCGAGCAAGTTCAATTACTGTCTCCCTCTGGTGAGAAAAAACCAAACTATTAGGGCTCATAGAGTAATTGACGATAATCAGTTTCACAGAATATAACTGTACAATAGTCAAATCAGATAAATGGTCTAGAATAAGGTAAAATGCGAATTTATGATGTGTGGCCGCTATCTTCTCTGAAGAAGAAAACTGCCGCCTTGCCTATAAAACTGCTATCTGGGCGAGAACGGTTACTCTTGGGGTTAGTGATCTTAATAACGATATTTTTGGCATTATTGGACCTCATTGGTGTTTTAATGATAGGGGTAATTGGCTCGCTCTCAATTACTGGTGTTAGCACGGGTAAGACCGGAAATCGGGTCTCAGAAGTTCTTAAGTTTTTGAACATTGACAACTTTGGTTTTGAAACACAAATAGTCGTTATAGGGCTTGCAGCAGCCTTTATTTTGATTTCCAAAACATTGCTTTCGCTTTTTATAGTGAAGAGGACAATATTCTTTATGTCTAGACGAGCCGCAGCAATGTCAGCTGACTTAATCTCTCGATACTTTACGACTTCAGTATCTATAATTAATCAGCGCTCCGCACAAACCTCCATCTGGGCGCTCACAAGTGGGGTCAATTCCCTGATGGTAGGGGTGGTCGGAGTGTCTGTTACGTTGATAGCGGATATTGCTCTATTACTAGTTATGGGGATAGGCTTGCTTTTTGTTGACCCTATTACAGCACTCAGCACCACAATTATTTTTGGATTTCTCACATATTTTCTCTATAAGAGTATGCACAATAGAATGCAAGAACTTGGAGAACGGCAAGGGGTCTTGGAGATTGAGAGCTCTCAGAAAATTTATGAGGCAGTAAATTCTTACCGGGAACTTCTCGTAAGGGATCGGCGGGGTTACTACGCAAAGCAGATTGGCGACTTGAGATATAAATTGGCTAATGGTACTGCAGCTATGAAGTTCATGACAAATATTAGTAAATATATTCTTGAGATTACCCTTGTTTTAAGTTCTTTACTTCTCGCTTTCTATCAGTTCTCAACAAGCACAGCATTTAGAGCAATTGCAACTATTACAATTTTTATTGCTGCTAGTACAAGAATTATCCCTGCTATTTTAAGGCTGCAACAAGGCATGATGGGAATTAAGGGAGCACTTGCTACTGCTAAACCAACTATTTCCTTAATAGAAGAACTATCTAAAGTACCTATAAGTGTTTTGGAATTTCAAGAACTATCTAGAACACATATTAACTTCACTCCTGATATACGGGTTTCAAACATTTCGTTCTCTTATGAAAGTGATTCAGAAGTGTTGAAACAGATAAATTTTCATTCAAATTCAGGAGAGTTCGTGGCAATAGTCGGTGGTTCTGGGGCAGGGAAATCCACTCTTATTGATGTGATACTCGGCGCGCTCGAGGCGCAAAGTGGCCAAGTAATAATTTCAGGGTTGTCTCCAAGGACCACTTTTTCACAATGGCCAGGAGCAGTATCGTACGTTCCCCAAAATAGTCCTATGATTAATGGCACTATTAGAGAGAATTTAGCACTCGGATATCCAGCCGAGGAACTCATTGATGAATATTGTTGGGAGAGTTTAAAACTAGCTCGTCTTGATGACTTTGTAAAGTCTCTCCCTGATCAACTTGAAACACATATTGGTGACCGTGGGACACGTTTAAGTGGTGGACAACAACAAAGGCTTGGAATTGCTAGAGCCCTAATTACAAACCCAAAGCTCCTAATTCTAGATGAGGCAACAAGTTCGCTAGATGGCGTAACTGAATCTGAGATTTCAAGAGCACTAAGGTCACTGAAGGGCGAAGTGACCGTGATTGTGATTGCACATCGTCTCTCTACGATAGTTGAGGCTGATCGAATTTATTTTATTGAAGCCGGAACAGTCAAAGGAGTCGGAACATTCTCTGAGCTTAAGATTTCTCACCCAGAATTCTTAGAGCAAGCAAGACTTATGGGACTGTAATTCCTAATTTTGCTCTTAAATAACTGGAGTGTCCGAGTTAAACAAACTCGGTACTAGATTCGTTTCCAACCATGATTCATTAACTCAGGTTCAAAGTCTGCAAAAATCAATGCCTCTCGAGTGGACAATCTCGACCTTAAATAACAAGCCCACCAGCTAAGCGTACTATTTGACGCAATAATGCAGTCGTATTGTATGAATCTGAAAAGCAATAGCGTTGGTGATAGTTTTACAGATTCTTCAGGGTAGACCTTCTGAATTGAATCAAAAGTCCCGCCAAGAAGTTCTTTTGATAAAGGAATATCGTCAGAGTATATATCGAGAGTCGAAATACGTTTAATAAAATCGATTTGTTTTAAAGACGTTTCTATATTATGAAACCTTATGTTGTCACTAACTTTATTATGTGAATCGGTGAGTCTAATGTGCATCATGGCTGAGAACTCATTGCGAAAGCTTTCACTTGACCGACTGCCAATTTTGCCTTCAGAAAAATCACCCATTAAAGAATTTAGTGACATGGTATCCAACCGATCGGGATACTCTTTACTTTCAAAGTAATCTTGAATGAAAAATAATTTAGGAATAGAAGCGGCCGAAGTTTGAACTAGTTTACTCTCATTATAAACCATGAAACTAAAAAAGTTTGAGCACACCCGATGTATCAAAATTAGTACGAGTTCAAGTACAGGAGATGGATCCACCTTTTGTTTACCTGAAGAGAAAAGTGACTCAATCTTCAAATTCCTATATTGAGGATTGAATTCATCTCTGGCCTGTCTTAAGTTGTGTGGATGAATTATTGGAGAGAAATCCAAGGAATCTGCAAAAAACGAAAGCGCTGACACTTGAAATAGTTGATTTCCTAATCCTCCGCGAGTCCAAAGAATCCCAAAGCGCTCGTTAGAGAACAGCAGTTTATTAAAAAAACTACGAGCAGTGATCGTGCGCATGTCGATTATTCTAGGGGAATATTCGGATAATAAGACTTTGCCATCATGACTAGAAATTGTGCGTAGGTTCTATACTTATGTACAAAATGACATACTTGCTCTACATTACGCCTTGGACGCTTAGGGAAGAAAATTAGGGTTAGAAACTATGAAGACATTGATTTTCCACCTATTTTCAGATTTCGTAAGGGATTGAGGGGCCTTTAATTGAGAGTGCTTGTTACGGGGGCGGCAGGTTTTGTAGGTAGTCATTTATGCAAAAAATTATCTGACCTGAATTTCCAAATATATGGTATTGACAACTTCTCTAACTATTATTCAGCAGATTATAAAAAAGCCAGGCTCAGGGCATTGAATCTTGAAAATGAAATAGCCGTCTTTGATATTGCTTATTACGAGCAAATAAATAGTGCCATAACTTACTTTAGGCCTAAGTATGTGATTAATCTAGCAGCGCAGGCAGGAGTTAGACTAGCACTTGCTCGGTCAGATTCTTACACAAAAGTGAATGTTCTAGGATTTCAAAATGTAATTAGAGCCTGTATTGAAAATGATGTAGAAGGAATTTTGTATGCATCTTCTTCAAGCGTTTATGGTGACTCTACTCCAACTCCTTATAAAGAGAATACTTTATTACTAAGGCCTAAAAGCATTTATGGGACGACTAAATTGGCTAATGAGTTATTCGCTGAAATACAATCAAAGTCAAGTAAATTGCGTTTGCGCGGATTGAGGTACTTTACAGTTTATGGACCTTGGGGACGTCCAGATATGGCTTACTTTAGAATTGCGGCAGCAGCTCTCGGACAGGGCCAGTTCACTCTTTTCGGGGATGGGACAACCAAAAGGGATTTTACGTACATAGATGATGTTGTAGATAGCACTATTGCCCTATTGAAGGACCTGTCGCTTCGAGATGAAACATTCAACGACATTGTAAATATTGGCGGAAGCCAACCGTTTGAAATAAATCACCTTATTGATTTGATATCTAGAAGTGGCGATAGCCCGTTAATCATAAATAATGACAAGGAAAACACACTCGACTCTAAAGCCACGATGGCTGATAAATCTTATCTTCAATCAATTCTCGGAGAAGTAGAATTTACTAATCTCGAACAAGGGGTAAATAACGTTATGGATTGGGCGAGACGAGACGATATCAGGCCAAATCTCTTGAATTGGATTCGAAGCACTGTTTGATCTTGATCTAAGGGTACACTTATAGCATTGCGAGCAGAAACTGGAGGAATAACCATGGGGTCAGTAGTAAAAAAACGTCGTAAGCGCATGGCTAAGAAAAAGCACAAAAAACTTCTGAAAAAAACTCGTATTCAGCGTAGAAATAAAAAGTAGTTTTTAAAGTTTTACCAGAACTAACTTCTTGGAAATTGAGGTCACCGCGTAGCGGACCTTATTGATTGTGACTATGGCGCTATCTTTAACATGGTTAAGGACAGCGCCATTGTTTAATTTAGGTGTTGAGCTATATGAGCCAACTGAACAGAGGCGCTCTTGGCATCCAAAGAGTAATCCTTTGTTATCAATCAAAAGCGGAGAGCCAGGGGTTCCATGCTTTTCAGGAGATAACCGGCTAGGCAAGTCATCCTCATCCACTATAAGAAAGCGAACTTCATCAGCGTTAGGTAGGCGCAGACCACTAGCAGCAAGCCAAGCTACTGCAATCTTATTTCCAGAGTTACTTATCGAAACATCGTAAC
>Ga0194123_10003845_pt1 | contig 17623 bp, 28 predicted proteins | sample TA2MahsurfametaG_5_FD_155479 | JGI IMG/M metagenome (GOLD analysis project Ga0194123, IMG submission 155479) | Freshwater microbial communities from Lake Tanganyika, Tanzania - TA2015023 Mahale A surface | ecosystem: Environmental > Aquatic > Freshwater > Lake | place: Tanzania: Lake Tanganyika... | reverse complement strand
GGTATGTGCCGGCTCTGCCGAGCCAACCCATAAGGTATGTGCCGGCTCTGCCGAGCCAACCCATAAGGTATGTGCCGGCTCTGCCGAGCCAACCCATAAGGTGCAAGGTAACGTTGCCTTTGCGCAAAGGTGTAAAACAAATATCAAAAATAATATTGTCTTCAATAATTGTGCATATTTATTTTATAAATTACTTCCCATATATTCAAAATAATAATAATTTCCATCAATACCAATAAACAAAAAACTTATATCATTTTCTTCATAAGTAATATATCTTCCATCAATAAGAGTAATTTTAAATTCTTTTGGTATTTTATAAATTTCTTCTTCAATTATATATTTCAATAATGTGCAAAATCTTATTTTCTTTTTTTTCAAAAATTTTTCCTTTAATTTTATGTTAAATTGTTTCATATTATTTTTTTGTGCATAAAATGCATTTATTACATCTTCTTCTTTTTTATATTTGCATTTGCGATGAAATATAAATAAATCTTTACGCATTTCTTTCATACTTCTATCATTTTGATATCGATATAATTTATACATATCATCACTTGGATGTTCAAAATATGGTTCATCAACATACACACTTTCACTAAATAATAATTCGCCTTTAATTGGATTATTTGTCATTTTTTTATATTGTAAATATTTTTATAAAAAATCAATTTTTTAATATTCTCGTATAAATTCTATCAACAAATAGAATATACTCTTTTTTATCATTTAAATAATAATATTTTTCATTATATCCTGTTTCTGTTTTAACTATGACATATTTTTGAATTGCATTTCTGCACCAAATGGGAAAATACATGATGGAATACTTTTTCCAGTTAAACTATATACACCATCAACAAAAAATGTGCTGATATTGTTTTTCATATATTATCGTTTATTTTTTTTAACGAATTATTATCAGTTATGTAAAATATTATCTTTATTTATTATTTTATTTATCTCAATAAAATTAACTTCTTCTGGGTCATTATATTTATGGTTTAAATTCATATATTTAATAATTTCCAGTAAAATATTATATTTTTTGGTATCATCAATTTCGTTAACAAATCGCGAAAAATACATAAATGATAAAATTATTGCTTTGTTTGATGATGTAACTATAGAATGTTCTTGACAATATCCGAATCTTGATGGATTTCCAGTTTTTCTACACCCTTCATTTTTACAATGTAATATTTTCCCTATCACATTTATATGAAAATTTGAAAAATAAAGATATGACAAAAAATCAGAAAATTCAATATTTACAACATTGTAACATCTAAAGCAATAAAAAGTTTTTCTTTTTTTTAAACAATGATAATGAAACAAACATCCACAAGTATTTGATTGAATTACTTCACACTTTGCTGGGTCAATATTCATTTCTAATTTACATATTTGACATATATTCATGTCCTTAAATATGTCTTTACGACACATCGGACATTTCTTTTGAGCTGGACTTTTCAAAAAACTTACATAACATGTATTATGCATAAAATGATTACAAATTAGTTGTTTCCCATCATCTAATACATCATCGAAACAAATACAACACTCCGACATAATTTTATTCTTATAAAAATTTTGATGAATAATTTTTCAATTTTTATATAGATTTTAATCTAATAATAAATATGACTCATAATATTTATGAAAGTTTGTCAGCATCAAATTCTCTCTACAATCAACAATTTACCAATACTTTAGCATCAACGAACTTAAACCAAATCTTAGCACAAGAAAAAAAAAATGATGCAAACTATTTAGCTATTAGTGAAGAAAATGAATCAAATATGTAAATTTATTTTATACTAATAAAATATAATATGCCTCATCATTATCATCCTTTAGATGGACCTCTTCAACATAACTCTTTAAATAATATTACAGATGTTATTGGACAAATAACTGAAAATAGTGTGTCTGATTTAACCATTTTAGGTGAAAAGGATATTGAAAATTAAATATTTAGAATTATTTTTTTAGAAATTTAAGTTTATTTTAGAAAATATTATTTCTAATATAAAGTATAATGGGACATCACGGTGGTAATGTATATCAGTCCGAGGAAGCAGGAGATTCTCTCTTTAACCAGCAATACACTGACGAGCTTGGCTTGACCAATCTGGCTCAGGTTCAGGCACAACAGACTCAAAATGTTGTTGCTGGTCTCGCCGTTTCTGGTGAGAATGAGGTCAAAACTATCGCAGGAGCTTAATTATTTTCCTGAATAAATTTATAAAAAATTCGATTTTTATAAATAAAAACAATTATCTTGTAATTTTACTTATTGATTGTACAAGAGTACAATTTAAAAATGATAGTAAAAAATGTAATTATAAAGTCAATGTGTACAGAAATGTCTGATTCTCAGGTTCTTGTTTCTGCTTATTGGCAAGGTGAAATCTCTTTACTTGGTCTCTTTGGTTGTGCTTCCTATATGGGAAGTATTACACAAAACGAAGAAGCATATCGTGAATGTTTTAACGTGCACGATGATGATGAATTATTCTGCAAAAATGCAGCAATGGAAAAAAATGAAAACAATAGAAACTACATTTAAGTGCTTGCGAATGCTATTCTCAAGGCAAATCCAGAAAAACCTATCATTGAAGTGTTCGAACAACTTGAGAAAACTCATCCAAATCTTTTTGTATAATATTTATAATTTAAAAAATTAGCATATATATTAAATATGGGTGGAAATAATTGGTTTAATATTTTTAGTAATGTCGTAGAATTGGTTAACTTTAGTCCTCATGATTGCTATGTTATGGCGAGATAAAAAGTGTATCATGTTAAGAAATGGTTTTACTATAATTGAAAATCCAAAACCTATATTAGAAAGATATAATATTTTTGATGCGAAAATGATTGGTGTTGATTACGGCAGCTTTGGTATAGATTATGGAGGGTTCAAAGAAGACATGAAAAAAAACTTCTCTGAAATAGCTAAAATAATTATTGAACAATTTAGTATTAGTTATATAAAAAAAATAATATTAAACACAAAATTATCTTATAAAAAATTAGAAAATTATTTACAAGAATTAAATTGTGTATTACTTGGAAAGGAAGAGGTATATGAGGATTGTTTTATTTTGACAATAAAAGACAATCTAGGAGATATTTATAAGCTGGATGCTAGATTCTCTGTATTTGATGATTACGCTGGCGATGAAGAATATTGGTCAAAAATAAAAATTATTTAATTATTTATAATTTCCAATATTGTTGATACAATATCCATCTTATTTTTCATATAAATATTTAAAACATATTTCATTTTTGTAATATTCAACCCACATTGTTCAATAATTAAATCAATATCTTCTTTATTTTTAAGATAATTTATCTCAAAATCATTTTCTGAATGTAAGAATGCTGATATGTGTAAAACAATTTCATCAGGAAAATATTTACGTAATATTTTTATTGACGTAAAATAGTTTTTTATCATCTTTTTTCTTTTACATATTCGATAAAAATACTTTATTTTATTGATTTTTATTTCAAATTTCTTTAATTTATTATCAAATTCAACCATTTTGTTTAAAATTATTTTTCCTTCAATTTGCCCAGAATCCAGAATAATTCTTCTTACTTTGTGATTCAACATCGCAACAATTTTTGTAAAAGGATAATATATATTTGAAAAATTTAATATTTCTTGTATCTCCAATATACAATCTGGATTTCTAATATATAATATTCCAATCCAAAAAGCAAAAAAATATGCTCTCTGTATTTGCCAAATATTATAATCAATAAATGTATAATAAAAATGTGAAATTTTTTCATTTAACATTTTAAAATATTTTAATCGCTCTTGTTTACTTTGATTTTCATATATTATAAATTTGTTATCCCAATATTCAACAAATTCATATTGAATATCGAAAATATTATTCTCCATTTTTATATTATAATATCATATTTTTAAATTAAAAAAAACTTAGAATATATAAATAAATGAACTATGGGAATGATATGTTAGTTATGTTATCAAAAGATTTGGAATATCAAATTATAACACATGTTGTTTGGTATAAAAATGAATTTGCTGGGATAATGAGTGGTTGCATTATTTATGGAGTAGTTGATAAAGAAAATATTTCTGTTTCTTATTTATTACCAGAAGGCAAAGTAAATCTTATGGGCGTTGTTATAGATTATGGTAATTTTTCCAATATAAAAAATTGATTAAATATATTTTTGCTATTTTTAACATAAAATGGTAAGTAAACAAATTGTAAGTAGGGAAATTATATTTTTATTTCTCCTACTTATTGGATTATGGACACATAGCGCAATTCTATTAAAAATAAGAGGTGATATAGCAACAAATGATTGTACGTTTAATCCAAATGATTTATTTATTGGTGTAATTGTATTAGAAATTATTGGTAATTGTAGTTTATCAATTTCATTTATTTTGGCTAGTTCTTTATTGCATTCTAGTATTTCAAATAACCATGAAATTATGGATGATGAAATGATAAATATTACTTTTTTTAAATCATTATCATTTACTTTATTATTTGTTTGTAGTATTTTAACAAATGTTACATTTTTCAAAAGTAGTTATGTAGAAGGAAATTTGACAACATGTTCAAATAATGATGCCGAATTTGCATACAGAATTATTACATTTTCATTTGCATGGATATTATTTATTTTTTATATATTTTTTGCATTTGGATTAATCATGTCATTTCTCGTAACAATTTGTATTGCAATTAAAGAATCAAATTTATTTAATTGCATAAATTGCTCAAATATATTTTCTTCATTCAAAAGAGTTGCCCCAATAAATATTTCAACAAATGATAAAAATATACAAACCGAAAATGAAGTTTCTATCCCAATTACATCACTAAAAAATGATATAAAACCATTTATTTGCATGATTTGTATGACAAATATGATTGATGTAATAATCAGACCTTGTAATCATATTTGTATGTGCAATGATTGTATTAAAAAATTATCAAAAAATTATTGTCCTTGTTGTAATAAAAAAATTGCTGAAGCGAATAATATTTTTATTCAAAATCTTTCCTAATACTCAATTATTATATTGGAATATTATTACTTTCATAAGTTGATTTGTTTGAAATAGATGTTTTTAATTGTTTTACTAATTCATTTGCAAATTTACATGTAGAAGGTGTTCTAGAAATATAATTATAAATATATATTGGAGTATTATTGAAAAAGTTATTGTCCATAAAACTAGTTACTCCATATCTTTTTCGCATATCCTTAGTGTAAATATCCATAAGTGAAAAATACGTGTTTGTTTCTTTATCTACATCTAAACGAATCGCTCCTATATTTGAATCTTGTTTATAGGCCTGGGTAAATTTGGATTTGGTAAGAATTAAATTATCCAGAGTAATATTTAATATTATATTATCACATGATTTTAGATAACTTTTGTAATCTATCGTAAAATCAATAATATCATATAAAACTCGTCCAAACAAATAATTTTTAGATGGAGCATCATAAGTGTATGTATAATAGAATAATTCATATTTAATATTTCCAGAAATTTCTTCTAATACACTTAAGTTTGAACCCAAATATATTTGTTTCGAACCTTGGTTTAATAATAATGCGTCAATAATATTTTGAGAAATAACGCATCCAAATCTATAATTTGTTCCTATATTTTCACCACCATTTGTTTTTATTTTGGTATTATATGAATCGTTAAGGTACCAGTTTTTAACTTCCTGGGGAGTTTGCATAATATATGTAAGAAATTAAAGAATTAAAGAATTAATCCTAAATTATAATATGGATGATATAAAAATACATTTTGTCTCTCTTGATACTAATTTACCCAAACAAATCGAAAAATATTTCAAAATAGATGGAATAACATATTCAATTAAAAATATTAAAGATTGTGACCCAGCTGATTGCATTGTTTCTCCAGGAAATTCATTTGGACACATGGATGGTGGTATTGACGCGATTCTATCAAATATATTACCTAAAATTGGGAAAAAAGTAAGAAAAAAAATTGCCAAATATTATTCTGGGGAACAACCAATAGGAACATGTTTTATTATTAAAACTGGAAATGATAAATATCCATTTTTAGCACATTCACCAACAATGGTCATTCCAAAAAATGTTGAAGAAAGTTTAAACACGTATTACGCCTTCAAAGCAGTTTTATTGAGTGTTATAAAACATAATAGACAAAATGAAAAAAAAATAAAAACAATTTTAACAACAACCTTTTGCACTGGATGTGGCGATATGAAATTAGAAACATCATTAAAACAAATGCGATATGCTTATGATGTTGTAAAAAATGGTATAAAACCTACATGGAATAATGCCAATAAACATTATTTACGTTTGTTGGATTTAAGATGAAAATATCAATCAATATACTTTCACATTTTATATATGAAAGTTTTGTTAACAATGATTTTTTTAAAAATATTCTGTGGAATTGAAAAAAATCATTATAAATCGATAATGAATTACAAAATTACAATAAATAAAAATATTGCTTGTATAATAGGATTGGTTAACAAATATGATGAATCGGATTTTATAACAGGATTACTTGGGACATTTTCATTGCAATAAACCAATCTTCTTTCCAAAGCACATGTTCTGGGGTCTCCAGATATTGTTAACACAGGATTACCAGTACAAGTTGTTCCAGAATAAACAATTGATGAAAAATAAGTTCCATTACATAATGTATAATTCATAGCATTTGCTCCATTTCCAGCTGAAAAACACTCATTCAAATTGAAATAATATGTTTGAAATAAGTTTGAACAAGATGAATCCAAATATTGATTGAGTTTGATAGCACTTGAAAATCCAATTATGAGTAATAATAAAAACAATTTCATTTTTTTTATAATTTATTATTTTTTTTTTAAATTATTTTATAAATCGAAAATTAGGCTAAGTAGAAAGTTTTTCCATCTCTGCACATTGGACAACTATAATTTACTTTTAGGCAATTTTCCAGGCAATCTTTTGAGAATACATTAAGACACATTATGCATCCAATTTTTTGTGTATTTTCAGAAAAATCAATTCTAGAAATAGGACATTCATGAAATTTTGGTATATAATCTGGCTTTGAAGTCAAATTAAAAAATTGCGCAAAACGAATATTAATTCCTTCGATATTTGCACCATTTTGAATAAGATATCTCACTATATTTTCATGATTGTGTTCATTCGCCAGGCGTAATGGTAACTCATTTTGTGCATGAATGTTTGCGTGATGTTCCAAAAGATATTTAACAATACTAAGAAATTTTTGAAAAAATATAAATCTAATATTATCAAATTACTTGATGTAAATGATTTCTGGATAGATATTATTCTAGATAGATTATTAACAAATTATTTATATGACATTGAGATTATTTTTTATGAAATTTCTCGAGAATACATTGATACATAATTTAAGGGTCATATCAATAAAAAAGAAAAATTTATTGATATTAGAAAAAAATTGAATAACTTGATTATTGAAAGTAAATATTATGATGAATTAAATTTTATTATCAATAGTAATACTTCAAAGTATCAAAATATTCAAGGAGGTTATAATTTACTTTTATAAAAATTTCCCTGAAAATTAATGTGAAATTATATTGCTGAATCAATCATATTTTTTTAGATAAATCATTAAATTTTTATTTTGTAAAATATACGTAAAATTTATATATTTTTTTTAAAAAAAAATATATGAGAAATACAAAAAGTATTTTACAAAATTATTATTTTGAAAAAAATAAATATGATCTAACCAATTCAAATAATAAAGATGTTATGTGGGACGTATTTGACATAAATTTTGAACAAATAATTACAAAAGAAATTAATAATTTTAGAAGAAATGGATTAACATGCGGAATTGAAATCGGATTATTACAAAGTGATAGACAAAATATTATTAATAAAAAAATATTACCACAAATATATGATGAAGAATATTCAAAAACTCTTATAAAAAGATTTAAAAATTTAAAGAAAATGATTAATAATGATGAATTTATATTGTCTAATATTGAATGTAACATAGGTAATCCTCAATACTGTATATTTGATAATATAAAATTAAATACAAATGATTTGTATAGTATTTATGATACATGGCAGATTACCCCAGATTTTAATTCATATAATGAAAAGATAATTTTAGAAATTGGAGGAGGTTTTGGAGGCTTAGCTAATAAAATTATAAATAATTTTAAAAATTGTAAATATATTTCAATTGATCTTCCCGAAACACTAATTTTACAACATTTTTATTTATCTGAGCTTTATCCAGATAAAAAAATATTACGATATAATGATATTATTAATTGCGAAAATGTAATTGAATTTGATATTTTATTACTCCCACCATTTGAATTAGATGTATTAAATACTTTTAAATTTGATTTAATTATTCAAACAAGAGGCTTTAGTGAAATGAAACATGATATTATAAAAAAATATTTTGAAATAATTCATAAAAATATTAAAGATGATGGAATTTTGTTCTTAGGATGTGAAAGATATGTTACTTATCGTGGAGAAAAAATTGTAAGAATTAGAGATTATCCATTTGATGATAATTGGAATATTATAATTTCTCAACCTTCATGGTTAGCTACACATGGTCATGATTTTTTATTGAAAAGAACTTGTAGTCCAATTTTTAAATTTACTGAAATTATAAAATCTTTTCCATTAATTTCTCCACCTCCTGGGCCAATTACCTATAATTATAATTTAAATAAATGGATTGAAAATAATAAAATGGTAGATGATGATATTTTATGAAAAATTTTTAATTACATCATTTAACATATTAAACGCACCTCGATGAGTTGCCTAGCTTGGTGCACCGATATTATCGTGTGACTCATTTCATGCTTACTACTTATTTTTAAATTTTTATTCGTCATAATTGTAATTGTAAAAATATATTTTGTAACCAATCAAATTTTGATATTCCATTAAATGTTTGCCAAATTGTTTTGGTGAAGGTGTTAGAGGTAAACCTAATTTTTTTAATTCAGATTGAAAATTCAACCAAGTATATTTCATTTTATAGCTTATACATAAAAATTCTAATCCACCTGGGTAAAAAATTCAATGCTTGATTGTAATTTATCTCTAATTTTTTTATTTTGTGGCAAATTATCCAAAAGTTGATTTAATTCACTATTATGGTCAAAATAAATTTATTCCAATTCATTTGGTAAATTGTCCAAAAATTGATTGATTTTTTTTTCCAAATTTTACTCTGCGATATTTCTTCATTTCATTCAGAGTTTGACTAGATAAAAATTAATTATTCTCTATCAATAAATATCCTAATCCATTTTTATAAAAATTGATTTTTTTTAATTTATTAGTTAAAAATGAATAAAATGAACAATTTGATTAAACTTTTACTTTACCTTTTTTTATTTACAATACTTGTTTTCTTTTCCTTGATATATGTAGCGCTTGAATATGATAAAAAAAATAACCCACTTCATATTCAAATTTTTCAAATATCAATTGCTTTTATATTACTTTTAACTTCAACAATATTTTTCAATTTTTTATCAAACATTTTATTAAAAAATAACATTAAATATTTTAACTATTTAATTGATTGCATCAATAAAGACTATAAAATTATTATTAAAGAAATTTTTACACCTTATGGGTTGCCTCGGCAGAGCCGGCACATACAGAAAACGCTGATTTTATCAGCGTTTTAAATGTGCAAAGGTGTAAAAAATGTATTTTTTATTCAATCATTGTATAACTACTTTTTGAAGGAAATATTTATTTATTTTGGTATTGCTTATACGAAAACTTTTTTGTTTGTTATATTCGTTATTTCTAAAATATTTTTTTGTAAATTTAACAACATTAAATATAAAATGATTCTATTACTATACAATAGCTTACTTAGTATGTTTATTTTTGATGATAACATGTTTTTTTCATTCACATTTAATTATTAAAATTATTATTTATATTTATAAAAAATATTACAATCTATGAGCGAAGAAAAGAATTCAAATATTACTGGAAATACAAGTTGTGACGACGACAATTTACTTGATGTTCCTTGTTTGAATGGAGATAGAAAACTCGTTCCACAGATTACTCCTAATGGGGTTATATGGACAAAAGATTCTCAAACAAAAAAAGAAGAACAAAAAAATGTATTTGCTGCCACGACAACCGCAACTTTTGGAACATTTGGTGCTCCATCTACCACTTTTGGAGGAAACAATCCTTTTGGAAATATATCTCATCAATTTCCTTCATTTGGTAATCCATCAACTCAAAAAGGAATATTTGAAAATCAATCAACCACAAATTTTGGTTTTTCATCAACTGCTTTTGGAGCAACCAATCCATTTGGAAATCTACCTTCTACTTGATTATTTGGCAATTTACCAACTCCAAGTGGAATATTTGGTAATCCACCAACTCCAAATCCATTTGCTGGATTATGTCAAAATCAAAATCAGTTTAGTTTCTGTAACGAACGTATCCCTCCATTTATTTATGATGGTTTAACATTAAAGACTATGAATAAACCTAATATTAAATATCATGAACACACTGATTTATTAAAAGAAATTCGTGAATTGAAAAGAGAAATTAAAATTTTATCCAGAGAAAAAGAGGAACATCTTGAACAAATTGAATATTTGAAAAAGTTTGAACTTCGAAACAGAACACTTGTTCAATGAAATGACAAGTTGGAAGAAGAAAATGACAATTTGAAAGATGAAATTTTGATTCTCAAATCAAAATAATTTTTTAACAATATGTTGCTTTTACATTTATAAATTTATTTCCTTTTGCTACATTCGTCAAAGTAATAACTATCGGTGGATTACACTCAGAACATGCATTACAAGATATTGTTCTTTGTGAATTATTAAGATTTAAAACAGATATTCCACAACAACATGCACATATTTTTTTCCAGACAGAATCGATATGATACCAACTATCAAAACCAACCTGGCAATTATTTGCGCAACAATTTTCATATAAAATATTTTTTGATGGGAATATAAATTCTGGACGTGGGTCTGGGGCCCAGCCAAAACCAGTACCATATCCAATGCATGAATTTTGATTTCCATTTTCATCATAAACCTGAACATTCGATGCCTTACAATTTAAAAACTTAACATCCTCTGCAAAAGCACAACTAAATCCAGTGCACTGCTTATCCTGTGGATTAATTGCACTTATATTATTTACAATACAATCTGATACTATAACTCCACTGGCATAAACCTCAATACCAGTAGCCTTTGCGCCAGTATTTGTTCCAACACCATCTTTGACGTTGTTTACTATGCAACTTTTTACCTTTATATTTTCCAGACATAAGAATATGCTAATACCATGTGCATCATCGCAACAACCAACTATATTTGAAGCTTTACAATTTTCAAAAATAAGGTTAGTTGAAAAAATTGGCACATAACCAATACACGTGTGCCCTTGGGTTTTAACATTTCCATTGAAAAAACTTTGGAAATTATTTACAACACAATTCTTAACAATAGAACCATCACATGCCAAATGTCCAAATCCAGTACATGCACCATCCAAATTAATAAAATCTGTTAATGTACAATTAACAATTTCTGAATTTATTGTATCAGTTATTTGGATACCTGCCATAGAATCTGCTCTAACAGTTATATTTTTAACAATTGATTTATTTGCAATAACATTCTCACATTTATTAAAAAATATACCTACTGGAACAATATATTCAGCTATATTATCAGCGGTTATTATATCTACTATAATATTTTCAATAGAAACATCTTTACATAATTCACATTCAATTCCTCTTAAACCCATTTGAGAAATTGTTCCATTTTTTATTGATATGTTTGATGAATTTAAAACACTAATTCCAGATGTTTGCAAATTCAAAGGATTTATACAAGTAAGTGTAAAATTACTTAAATTGAGTATAACATTATTTGATTCTATTTTTATTGCTGAAATTGTTGTTTTTGGTATCCAGGAAATATTTTTACCAAACGTATATATTCCTGGCTTATTTATAATTATTCCTCCTGGAGGAATTTCATTTATAATGTTATCTAATTGTATTTTACTATTCTTATTATTGCGCACTGTTATGTTGTTGTTAAATATTTTGCTAATTGGTATATTTTTGAATTTTTTTGTTATTTTGTGGATTATTTTTTTGGAAGGAATGTCCATTTATATATTATATTTATAAAATAATTAAGTTGGAGTTAAAGATTTTCCTTGTCCTAACAAATTAAAATATCCAAGAATACTTTCTCTTTGTTGTCGACTCAATATCAAGATAGAGTTTTGATTGCGATAAATTTTATCTGATAAATAGTACAATTGCATTTTTGCTTTATCAAATTCTCTGTATAATTCGAATAATTCTTTCTCTGGAATTTTTGTAAAAATATCGTCTTTATATCTGAAAGGTAAATCTGGTATTCCATATATCTCAAAAGAATTTACACATGTGTAATATTTTAGATCACTGATTTGCTTTTCTATTTTACCAATTAAATTTAAACGAATTCGACAATCTTTCGTAACAAAAACAGGATTAAATTTTAAAACTTGTGAGCTATTATTTTGTTTAACCAGATATTCTGGACTCGAAAATATTTTGTTTTGTCTTTCATTGAAAATCTCTAACTTAATCGTTCTCGAAGAAAAACAAGGAAAACCTTCTCCATTTTCAATTCTTCCCAAATAAAAGGCCTCATAAAATTTAATATGCACCTCACTAATAACTCCAATTGAACTATTTATTCCATAGGTTATATATTCATCAGAAGGTTCATCAGTTCCAATTGAAGACCAAAATACATGAGGGTGTTTGGAAATACTCAATAATGGATGTTGAAAAATGTTATCATAAGATGAAAAATCATATAACAATAAATCAATGTTTATTAATTTATTTTTTGAAGTTATTAATGTTTTTCCAAAATTAACATCTTCCTCAGTAATACTACGATAACCATTTTTTGGATAATTAACAAATTTCTCATTGCACAAACTTATCATGTAATTTGCACTTTTGATAATATTTAACCATTTTTTTGTTGTTAAACAACATTTTTTTATTGAATCCAAATCAACTTTTTGAAGAATTAGTGAAACTAATTCAAAAGGCAAATCATTTATACTAGACATACCAGTTACAATCATCGTGTTTTAATAAATTATTTATCAATTTTTTTCATATAAAAAATTAAAGTAAGCGTTTATATTAAATCAGTCGAATAAAATTTAGTAAGTTAATTATTAGACATTAGTCTTAGACATTGATTTTTTTCATATTATAAAAATATAAAAAATATTAATTTTATAAATTTTGGGAATTTTTTTAAATGAAATTTTCCAATGTCTAAGACTAATGTCTAATTTCTAAGAATAATTAAAAATTTTCAGATATATATTTAATTCCAAACCACACTTGTTTACTTTTTCCATTAATACTTTTAACATCGCATCTTACATTTTTTAAGTTATTTTTCACAATATATCTTTTTATTTCCATCCCAAATTTTTTCATGGTTATTCCAATCTTCTTTTCTTCCAACCATTCTTGAATTTCACTTGACATTACATAATCATTAATGTCATCTGTTATTTCATATTCTTCTTGAAAAACAGGAAGACATCCAATATCATCTCCAAACCATTCTTTTTTAGCTTGAACCACCTCTTGTGGTTCACTTTTAAATTTTCCATTCATCCATCTCCAATATTTTCATCTTTTTTTTTATCTGTGTCTTCAAAACACTTACAACATAATTCGGTTATAAAATCCGAAATTGCTTCAACTATAAAATCACATATTTTTTCTGTAAAAAAATGAAATTAAAAATAATTCAATTTTTACATATTAAATGAATATTGAAAGAAACGAAGAACGAATTCTAATTAGGTATGTTGATACAACTTTTAAAATATATAAATGTGTTATAACAGCAGAAGATAATTTTGTTGTAAATTTTTGTAGAAGAAATTTACAAAAAATGGAAAAAATTATACAAAATTATATTCTCGAGAAAATAGATGATTATTATTTATTTAAAATAGAAGATCCAGTCTGCTTGCAATATCATTTACAAATGGAAAAACAGGAGGAAAACATTATTATGGGATTTATTCTTGAAAAAATACAAAAATTAGAAGAAGAAAATAAAAAACTGAACAACAAAATTCAAAGATTTGATAAAATTACTAATGAATTATTATTAGAAAATAGAATATTAAGAGAATATGTTCCAGTAATTAATAAAACTATTTTTAGTATTCAAAAGGAAATAAATGATGCAAACAAATTAAAAGAGGATGAAAAAGAAATGATACGTAAATTATTTAAGGGAATTAGAGATGAAATTGTTTCTCTTGAATCACATGAAGAAGAAATAAAAAATAATATACTCCGTGAAAGAATTTCTTATTGCGAATCATCTGTTCAAAATATCAAGAAAATAACTGATAATAATATGATAAGTATTCTTAGAGAAATTGATAATATTTATTCGATAATTGAAAATTCAAAAAGAATAATTTTTGGGAGGATAGGAAATTGTGAAGAAATATTGGAAAAACAACAAATTACAACTATATATAACGAAATTTTGTAATATTTATTGTATTAAGAAATTTGAAAATAATTTAGGTTTTACAAGAATAATTATTCTATCTGGATATATTATAATGGCATCATTAGACGAGGCATTTAAAAATATAGGTGAAGAAAAAACAAATGTTAACATAAACCGTTCTTTCAAATCTATTTTAAAAGAACGCGAAAAAGAAATTAAACCTTTTACTCAGAAACAAAATGAAGAAAATGGTAATCATTTTCTAGATAAAAACACTCATAATTTTCCAATAAAAAAATGAAATTTTATTGAGATATTTATTTGGAATAAAAAATGATAATAAATAATAAATTTATAGTTTTGAAAAAAATTATAATTGTTATTGAATTATTACATATTGGTATCGGTATTTCTTTATCAAGTAATTTAATAGTTCACAATGTACTTTTATATATTGCATTATTTTTATCTTTTATTGAACAAATTATTGGAATGTTTTATATGGAGAGATATTTTACAAATATGGGAAGAGAATTTAATAATCAAATTGAATTTTATCTCTGGGAAAAAATTAGTCTGTTTTATACAATAAAAACATTTATATTTTATTTTAAAAATTTAATTTATACACTTGTATCAATTTATACTATAAAATTTTTTTATGATTTGTCAACAGTAACTCTTAAAATATATTTTATTCAAATAATATGTCAAGTTCTTGTAATAGGATGTTATTCATATTTCAAAAGTAATTTTGAAATGTTAGAGATAAATAATACAGCAAATACAATTATTCCTGTTGTTGAACATATTCCTCTGGAAATAAAAAATATCGGAGTAATTGATGAAGAATTTTCTATTTGTTTGGATCAAATAATCTGGAATATTTTACAATGTGAACACAAATTTCATGGTAATTGTATTATCCCATGGATTCGGGAAAACTCAACTTGCCCAATATGTCGCCAAGAGTTAAATATTATTCCATAAAAAAATATTTATAATTTATTCAATAATCGCTTGATAAGATAAGACGGGGTCAGACAATGTTATACCAACAATGTAATTTCCGGCAACAGAATCATTTGTTGTTATATTATTTGGGTCATTATTGTAATTTACATTTACCCATCTTTGATTTTTTCTATCTTTGGAAACTTCAACCCAGGAACCCTGAATAGTGTTTACATCACCACCAGCTTCACCTGATGTTGCAGACAATTGATACGCTCCAGATTTACTTCTGCTAATGCCTTCAAAATGAGTAACAAAATTAACACCATATGGATAGGTAAATGAAGACCAATTTGAAAACTTATTTGTTTTACAATCATAGTCGACTAAATAAGCAGTGCCAATTGGCTTAAAAAATTTACCATCCTTTGTAATGTCAGTTATACTTATTGGTTTTGGACTATGACCTCCACAAATAGTATATTTGCCATTTCCATTATTCCAGATACCATATGCTGTATTAGAAACTGAACCTGGATATTTAATATAAATAAACTTTTTGGTGCACACATTGTAAAGAAATGCATTGATGGGACCCAATGGTAAATCAAAATCACCATATTCCTCTGGATTATCAAAACCACCTACTGCATAGCCGCCCATGGTGCTGTGAACATATGTAAATTTACCTCCAGTAACAACTGTTGAATAATTTCTGGGATTTTCTAAATCTTTTGTACCTCCCTGGAATAAAAAGCCGTAAACTCCATCCGTAGCTTCTAAACGATAACTACCAACTAGGCGAAAAAGACCTTTTTTAACAACATCAGGACCATAAACACTTGTAGTGTATGTTCTGGGATATCTAACAATGTAATTTTTGGTAGGGTCATAAGTAATAGGACCAATATTTAAAATTCCATTATCACCAGCGGTACCGCAAATGAGAAATTTGTCTTTTTCGTACGCACGAAGACCTTGCTATCCAGTAATATCTGGCGCGCTAAAATATTTTACGCTCATACTAATAATAACATTTTAAATTTATATAAACAAAATCATAAATTTATATTATTTCAATATCTTTAACTAAAAGTTCTTTTGAAACATATATTTTACAATCTTTATGAATATATACCTTTTTTAATGTCTTTGGTAAATTTATTAATTCTTTATCATAGTTTTCATTCATAATTTCTAATTGTTTTAATCCAGGAGGCAAATTATTTAACGGTTGGTTAAAATAAGGACCTAATAAAAGTATTTCCAACCCAGATGGTAAATTATCCAATCTTTTATTAAATAAACCTCGAAGAGATAATTTCTTTAATCCAACTGGTAAATTATCAACTTGTTGATTAAAATCACCAATTAAAAATAAATTTTCTAATCCAGCTGGAAGAAAATCAACATTTTGGTTAAAATGTGTTCCATATGATATCGTTTTTATAGTAGATGGTAAATTATCAATTGATTTATTAAATGAAAACCCTAAATCGATTTTTTCAATTCCTTCTGGTAATTTATCAATAGATTGATTGAAAGACTTACACATACGAATATATTTGCAATGTTTTATTGCATTTATCATGTCATCTGACAATGGATTATCAAAATCTTTATCAAATGTAACACAATTATTTGTAAATTTAAATTGTGGAAATTTTTCCATATATATTTTTTATATTTTATTATGAATATTCTTACACAAAATCCAGACACTTAAAAAAAAATTAATAGTGATAAAAAATGACGACAATTTATGAGGTGGATTATTATAATGTAAAAACAATTAAAAATCATATGGTGAGACAAAAATATTTTTCTGAAAAATACATACATTATTTTACGCTTGTTTATATAAATAATATGGAGCAAGAAGTAACATTCACTGAAGAAGAATTTATATTATTTTGGGCCCATTACCGGAAAATCTTGTAAAACAAGATTTTTTGGTTAGACAAATAGGAGAACCGGAAAATCTTGTAAAACAAGATTTTTTG
>Ga0194123_10003843_pt1 | contig 17627 bp, 27 predicted proteins | sample TA2MahsurfametaG_5_FD_155479 | JGI IMG/M metagenome (GOLD analysis project Ga0194123, IMG submission 155479) | Freshwater microbial communities from Lake Tanganyika, Tanzania - TA2015023 Mahale A surface | ecosystem: Environmental > Aquatic > Freshwater > Lake | place: Tanzania: Lake Tanganyika... | reverse complement strand
ATTTTTGAATATTTATTATAAAACTATTTAGACATGTCAATGAATTTTACTTCCTTGTTGAAGAATATTATTTTAGAGGCTTCGAGATATGAGGTTCTTGCTAACAAATATTTGAAACCACCAAAAGTATCACAACCTGGTATGGGTAAACCAAAAGGTAAGATGCCTTTTGAAACATTTGTGGCAATAGTTGCTGCTGACCCAACATCAAAAGTACCTGAAGGTATGGATGTTTCTACAATTACACCAAAAGACATGCAATCTGAGAGAGTGAAGATTGGAAAGTACGTACAATGGTTGTTGAAAAATTATGACACACCAAAGTTGGAACCAAACCATCCATTGAATATTGTTGATCCGCAATCAGGTCAGTATAAGGCGGCACTGAAACAATTCCAAGACTTGTTCATGGAAGATTTGTATAAAGTTACGACCAACCTACAGAAGTATGAAAGGTTTAAAAATAGACTTCCACAGGAGGCTAGAGATATCAATAAATTAAGTATCGATACTTTGCAAGATCAAGTTAAGGATTTTAGTCTAGAAAAAACTAAAGCAACTAAAGAAGAGAAAAAAGAAGCTTCAACAACCTACGCTCACCCTGGTGCCGACATAGTTTACCGTGGAAATGATTGGACGGTTGCTAAAATTTCAGACACTGGTAAACTTGGTAAAGATGCAGCATGTTTCTATGGTGGATCTCACAGTGAAGGAAGAAGGGGAGAAACAACATGGTGTACCTCATCACCAGGTTTATCTTGGTTCGAACGATACATCAACAAAGGACCTTTATATGTAGTAATTCCAAACAAACCAACAACATTTAAATCATACGGAAAAGAAATTGGTGATGTATCAGGGTTACCGGCAAACAGATACCAATTCCACTTTCCTGATAATCAATTTATGGATGCTGATGATAGACAAATTGATTTAGTGGACTTTTTAAATACAAACGAAGAAGGGTTAAAACAATTCTTCAAACCTGAGTTTATGAAAGGATTAGCGGGTGAAAAAGGAAGTAAAGTTAGCGTTAGTTACCCAAGAGACTCGGCATCTAAATTCATTACTTTGTATGGTTTTGATGAGTTTTTTGAAACTTTACCTGAAAGTTTGGAAAGATTTGAATTTACAAAAGAATCAGGATCTCAAATTGATTTAAACGTACCAAACACAATTGGAAGATTTAAAAACTTAAAGTCTTTGAAGTTAGCTAACTGTGTTGCGTCACTTCCTGAAGCTGTTTGTCAACTACCAAAACTCAGATTCTTAGCACTTCCAAATAACCCTAACCTTCAAAAATTACCTGAGTGTTTGAAAGACATGCCAAGTCTAATGGTAATTAATGTGACAGGACATCCAAACCCTAGTAGTATCATTCCTCAAGAATTGATTGACAGGTCAGAAAGAGATGAAAGTTTTCACATCTTTGAATAAATTACAAACCCACCCAAAAGGTGGGTTTTTTCTTATGTGAAAGTATTTATTCTATATGAAAGTTTTAATTTCAAATCAACAATACAATCTTTTAAAAAGAACGGTCAATGAGAGTGATGTTCATAAAAACATTACCGCTCTTGAAAAGTATTGGAGGAGGGAGTTAAAAAAAGGAAATGAGATCAGATTTGACAAAGACGAACTTAGTGATTGGGGTATAGAAAAAAGATCAGATCGAACTTACACTCAACTAAAATTTCAAATGTTAGTTGGAGATGAAGAATTTGCAAAGAAAACCATTAAAAGTCTATTAAATAAAACATTTTCAACAAGAGACTTTAATGATAGAATTGTTGGGGGTTTTGATTTTGAGTGGATCATTAATCAAATGAATTATCAAGATTTTGATTTCTTTTTATATGGTCAAACATTACCTGGAGGTTCTGTTAGTTTGATGAATGGTAGACATTTATCTTTAGAAGAGGCATTAGAAGACGAAGATATCGGTTACGAAATTCAACAGGAAGTTAACGATGTTGTTCAGGATTGTATGAACGAAATAATTTTACCTATAACAGGGTATGAGGTAGATGTACCAGTGGTTTATATTTCAGAAGGATGAAAATAATAATTACAGAACAACAACAAAAAATATTAAACGAGTCAAAAAGTCTTGAGTTCGCACAAAATCTTATTGATCAGGCATTTGATGATCTAAAGGATGATTGTGAAAATAGTTTAATTAATTCTTATACTTGCGAAGAAGTTGAAACAGTAGAAAAAATAAAAGTTGTTGATGTTCAAAAAGTTTTTGTAAAAACACAAACAACCAAAGAAAGTTCTTTTTTACTTGTAAAAATTGATGTTGACTACAATTATATCAGAGAGTATAGAGATTTGTCTGATTTTGAAATACAACTTCAATGGGCAACAAAACAAATTATTGGAAATAATATTCGAGTTTCAATCAATAATCAAAATAACACAAGAAAACAATTTGATTGGTAATGAAAATAATAATATCAGAATCACAATATAACTTACTTTTTGAATCTAACTATGAGAAAAATAAAAAGTTGGTTGAAAAGATGTGGGATGATGGTATGTCTTTTAATGACATTAGAGAATTGATTGGGATAAAAAAAGATCAACTTTATTTTCTTTTGAAAGATAAAGAACACAAAATTAACTGTTCTACTGCTTATTATGATATTTTAGATATAATAGATAACACCGATTTGATAAATAAAAAAATAAATATTAAAGACATTGAATTGGAATTAGGGTTTTATGATTTCGGAGGAACTCTAAACTTTATTTATAAAGACAATGATTTTCATATTGAAGGAATGGCAACACCTTACTGGAATGGAAATTGTACTTTACCTGTAGATATTGGATATTTTGAAGATTTATCAACAAATGAATATAATGACGAATACGATGAATTACAAATGACAGTCGACCGCGAGTTAGTCCCGAAACAGTTCAATTCATTTCAAAAGTTGGTTGATTTTATGAATAATGAATATCCGTATCTTATTGTTCCTAAAATACAAAATGCTATACCACATTACATAGACAGACTTAGCAAATAGAATATGAAAATAATAATATCAGAATCACAATATAATTTACTTTTTGAATCAAAGTTGAAACAAAATCTTAAACAGGAAATTAAAGATTTTGGAATAAAAGATACTGCTGAACTTGTTAATGGTTTGGATAATTTATGCAAAATACTTGATATAAATTCACCAATGGAATTTCTTCATTTGTTTGATGACTTGGAGCAAGTTCATAGTGAAGAAAATCCTGATATTACTTTATTTAGATATAAACCAAAACATAATTTAATGATTTACGATAGAAAAAGTAAAATTGCACACATTAATTACGATGAAATTTGGAAACCTTTATTGGATGTTGGTCTTTTCAATACTGACATAAAGGAACTTATAAAGGAGTGGTTGTTTGAGGTCTACAATTTAAGGGGAGTCACACCAAGTCCAGCGAATATAGTGGTGTCGCACGAGTTGTTTGAGGTCTACAATTTAAGGGGAGTCACACCCGGAGTGAAAATTTTATCCACCGAAGATAAGTTGTTTGAGGTCTACAATTAAAAAAAATAGAATATGAAAATAATAATATCAGAATCACAACTTAGTCTTCTTAAAGAAAATTCAATTGTAGATATGGATCTTCAACAACTATATGATAGGGCCATAAAATTAAAAAAAGTGGTTTCTAAAAATATCCAAAGAGAATTGAAAGATTATTCTTGGTTTGATGGGTTACAGGTGAGTATTGAAAGAGATTGGGGAGGACTACCTTATTATTTTTTTAATATAAAAACAAATTTATCCCTAACAGAAGATAATTTTTATAGTGAGAAATTAGCTGAAGAAATTTATGAAAAAATTGAAGATGTCTTTACTGCCTATTTTCCAAAAGTTAATAAAAATACAAAAGAAAACTTAACTGGTGTTTGGGACGCTTCAATATCGGACAGACATGATTATGTAACTCACATTTAGAACTATTTATTTAATATGAAAATCATTATAACGGAAAATCAAAAAAATTTACTAGTTGAATCAAAACAAATTGAGTCAGCTCAAAATCTTGTTGATATGGCGGTTGATGATTATGTTGAAGGATGTTCTAGAAGACATGCGTTTAGAAATCTTGAACTTGCACTTTGTAAGGGGTTCAAGAACGGAACAACAAAACTCAAGGTTTTGGAAGTAAAAAAAATACACGATCATTATAATGTAAAACTTTCTATACACACAGACCAAGAATGGTTTCAAAGGGCGGACTTTCAAGATTTTGAAATCACATTACAAATTAAAGTTGCAAATATAATAGGGACACATAAATATGGGTTTGATATTGAGGACATGGAATTAAATGATGGTGAAGGAGAGGACATGATTTTTGAGGGTCATGAAATGAGTCTTAAACTCAAAAGAAGATTTTCAGAACTTAAACCAGAACTTGAAAAAATTGGTGATATAATCGAATATCAAACTGAAATACAACATCCATGTGACTTTGAGGATGAGAATGACTATGCCGATTTTTGTATTGGTCAAGGAATTGGTTTTTATTACTGTGATGATGACTATTGTGATGAAGATGATGACGAAGAACCACCAAAAGAAATGGTTGAATTACGAGATGAGGTAGAAGATTACTTAGAAAAAAAATACCACGATTATTTAGTAGATATTTATAATGACTTAGTGAAAGATTGCGAATAATGAAAATATTTTAATAGAAAATAATATGAAATTAGAAGAGGAATTGAAAAGAATAAACGAAATCATGGGGGTTGATTCAAACAATAGTCACAACGTATCCAAAACTGACCTCAGTGAAAACAAAAATATAAATAACCACAATACTAACTCATTTATTATTGAAAATGCAAATTCTGAACAGGCATTAGACTTGCAATCAAAACAATTTGGAATAAAAATTCCGGCATTACTTAATATTCGACAAAAACTTAATCTTGGACCAAACGAATTTCTAACCCCAGAGGTCATAAAAAGTTATGAAAAACAAAAAGGTTTACCTGATACTGGAGGTAATTTGAGCGACGGAAACCTTACTTTTCTAAGTCTCCTCAAAGGAAAACCTCCTGTTTCAGATCAAGATTCAGTAACGCCGACAAATGTCAATGTATCTGAATCTAATAAGGAAGTGGTTTCAGAAGGTTTAATTCCCACCACACAAGACGGATGGCTTTCTGCTTTCAATAGTGTTTTAAATACAATAAAAATATCTATAAATAATCAGTCCCCTTTGATTTGTAAATTACTGACTTATGCGGCTAAGAAAGAAATAAAACCATATTATGAACAATGTTATACCACAGACCTTTACCTTACAAGTTTTGACACTTGTTTTGGTGTGGGAATTGACTTTAAAATAAAATCCTTTTCATTAGATACTCTTTCTTTAACAAAACATAAAAATGGTAAAAGTATAATTGGAACAGGTGAGGTAACTATAGGAGCATATCTTTTTGTCGGATGGTGGGGAGATAAAGGAACAAACATAAATTTTACGGTAAATGCCACTATACCTATTTTATTTGACAACTTTGATAAAGTAATATTACTCCCACCAACCATAAATATTTCAACCAATTGGTTTGATTGTACAGTATGTGACATAAGGATAAAAAATAACTATCTGAAAATTTACAATAGAGTTTTTGGAACATTTTCGCGGGATTTAGGAATTCAAAGTTCCATAAATTCTGCGTTCACAACATACGGTTCTGATTTTGAAACATATGTCGCAAAACAAATAAGATCTGCGTATGTTAAACCTTAAAAAAGTCATTTATTGAAATTGATTATTTGAACTATGAAAATATTAATAACAGAAGATCAGTTTAGTTTAATTTTCGAATCCGACTTTGAAAAAAACAAAAGGTTGGTGGGAAACATGTGGGATGAAGGTATGAAGATGGATGAGATATCAGAACTGATCGGAATAAGTAAATCTAATGTGGTTTTATATCTCAAAGACAAACCTATAAAAATTGATTGTGAATTTGCAGAAAAATTAACTAGCACACTTTTTTGGAAAACAGACCTTATAAATAAAAAATATCGTTTTGATAATGGTAGTACATTAGAATTTAATTGGGGTGGTTTTAGTGGAATTATTTATTTTACTTATGAAGATGAAAGTTATGAAATAAGAGGAATGGCAAGTCCGTATTGGAATGGTGATTGCTGGGTACCTGTAGATTTAGAATCTATTAGAAATAAATCAACTGATGAATACGAAGAATATTCTACAAATTCGAATGTACATTTAGAAAATGTACCGTACCAATTCAATTCAATACAAGATTTGATTGATTTTTTAAATAAAGATTACCCAGAAGAAGTATTTGAAGTAATACCAACACTAGTATCCGAATACACCTAAAATTACTATAGTAATGAAAATAATAATATCAGAAAGACAACAAAAATTATTAACTGAAAGATTCTCAGAAGAGAATCTTCGTAAGTTTTTGTATTCTTTTTGGAATAGTCAAAAGAAAGAAGGAGAAACGCCACACTTAAGTGAGGATATCTATGATGTTGTTGGAATTGAAAAAAACACACCCGAAGACTTCCGAACGATCAGACCTATTTGGTACAGATATAACGGAGGTTTTAAAAATCTATTTGAAAAATTATCAGAAGAAGTTTTAGATAAAACTTTTAGACTTGTTGTTCCTGAAATAGACTTGGACACTAGAGTTAGAGTGGTTGATATTGATCCAATTACGATGGGAGGTTATAAATATGATGTTGTGGATTTAATTTGTGATGTAGACAATCAAGGTACAATAATGTTTAACATGTATAACGATGAGGATGAAGAAGTGATGGTTATCGATACAATTGAAGCCGCATATTTTGAAGCCCTGTCAGCGTATGAAACCGGAGATCTTACAGAAGCCATCAATTATCATGTGTATGAATATTTTTACAAACTTTTAGAAAAATACGGTATTCCTATTGATGTGGAAGTTGATTTAGAAAACTTTGATTAGTATATTTAACAACATGGGGCCAATAGTAAAAAAAATAGATCAGTATTTAAAAGTTGAAGGACTTTCAGAAGAAACACTTTTAGTTTTAGAAAATCTACAAAAAGAAGTTAATCTTTTAGAGAAACAAATTATTAACAGTTCCTACGATCAAGGTTATACTGACAAAGAAAGAGGTAAAAACCCTACATGGGATCACCATTCCTCAAAATATTCTAATTATCTTACAAAAATAAAAATTGGATAATTGAGTTAAATTTTGTATCTTTGTAGAATGGAAGATATAAATAAACTCGAACTTAACGAAATCAAATCACTTTGCAAACAATACGGAATTGGAACCGTAGGTGATAAAAAATCTCTAATTAAAAAACTTAAGTATTTCTTGGATCCTATCGAAGATGTGTTAAACACACACCCTGGAAGAAAATTACCTAAAGACAAACAAATCGTTGGCGTTAAAGTCACCGATAAAGAGTCAAGAAACTCCGTTCTTAAGAAAAAAGGTTTATTTCTTTATTACTCTTTAGGTCATCAGTATTATCTTACTGACAAAGATGAATAAACTTATATTTATAAGAAAACAAGTATGAAAATTGAAAAACTACCTGATGGAATATTATTGTCAATTTTGGAAGAAATTAGTGACAGAATTGATGAGGGTGAAATAGATATTGAAAATCCATTTGAACAAGACAATTTGAATTCATTAGATTCTTTAATGAGTTATTTTGGTGTGAAAGATATGGAGATTCCTGAATATTCATTTCTTTTGGGCTTATACAAATTAAACCCAAATTTCCAAAACGAACCACTTAAACGACCGGAACTTAAAACATATCTTGTTAGATATAGCGAATCAGTTAGAGAGTGGAAAACTTACTTCATTGACTCCCAAGTGGAAAGTTACTTACCAATCGGTAGACGAGAACTGTATGACCTTGAATCATCAGAATTATTTTTTTATTATGAAGGAAAAACAGTTAATGAAGAGGTTGATGAAAGTGAAGTAACCAACAATGAAATAGATTTTATAAAACAAATAAACTAATCGTATATTTATAATAAAAACACAAAGATGAAAAAAGACATCAAAAAAGAACTATTAGAAATGAAATACCTTTTTGGTTATGAAAGAGGTAAGGTTATATCTGAACAAACAAGTATTCCTATGGACGAAGACGATAATATGGAAGGTGAATACAGTGGTGTTTCGGATGCTGAACTTGATGAAAACAAAACTAAAGAAAGAGAAAGAACTATTACAACACCTGGTGAAAAAACAAAAAAATCACCTAAAACTCCATACAGACCAAAACCAGGGCCAAAACCTGACCCTAAGGCCGAAAGAAAGGGTGATATGCCAGATTGGTTAACCTTTGATGAACTTGGAATAGATTTCGAATAAGATGAGAAATATCAAAAAAAGATTATACACTGAAGGAATTTCTAAAAGAGAGTTTATCAAATTGATGGAGGCGCCAATTGATTACGAAGGGCCTGAAAGAATGGCTGGTGACGTTGAAAGAAAAATCTTAGGAAAACAAACCCCATACTCAAACTTTCCTGCAATGCCAAAGATGGATAGAGACTTTGTTGAGTTAATATCCTCAAAAAGATTTAAAGACTCAGTTGAGAAAGTAAGAATGGCAATGGGAGACACAAGAACCATTCAAGGTGGAAACGCTCTTATGCAACTTATGATGACTGTTGGACAGGCAATGCAAAGATTGATGATGATTCAATCTCAAAATAAAGAAGAACTTGAAAAGTTAGCGGTTGAATTAGTGGTTCGAGAATTAGGAATACCTGAAGATGCAATGCAGTTTGATGCAGAACTTGTTACACAACCTATGGGTGCTGCTGAAGGAATGAAAAGTGAACCACAAATGCCAAGTGAAGAAGAGGTTGAAGAATTAATGGGAGATATGGAAAACTTCAACTTGGAAAGAGCAAAAAGAAGATTTATTAACTCACTTATCCAAGGAGCCGCTTTCAAAGGAGGACACATGTATAATTTAGTGAGAGATGATATCAATAGCATGAATCCACAGTTAATGAACCTATATGCTGTTACACAAGCACTTATGGAACATGCTTATTGGATATTTCCTGACATGGAAGGAATGGCTGGAAGTGGTGGAGGTCAAATGGGTCAATCAGAGTTTGACGCAGAAACAGATCCACCAACAGTCAAGGCAAGAGCCGTAACTTTCCCATTATTAGTTCACGAATTAGTTAAAGGAGTTTATGAGGTGTTTGGTACACATGGTTTACCTGACGACCCAAGACAAGCTGAAATGGTATTAGGGGCTGAAGATTCACTTCCGGCTGAAATTTGGGATTCTCGTCTTGGACCTGTATTTTGGGAAAAGTTTTTAGCAACCTATCCTTTAGAATTATTTGATGATGATAAAAAACACATCCAACATTACTTGTTTATGCGATTCTCTTCATTAAAAGCCGACGAGTTTATGAGAGTTGCAAAGATGATCTTGAGTGGTGACTCTAAAGGTGAACAATACATTCAAAGAATGGTTGATGATATTGTCAAGGAGTTGAAAGAACAAGAGTATAAAGATGCTATGGGTTATGACGACGATGATGATGATAACCAAGGAGATGATTACGGAGACGTAGATTTGAGTGATTTGGGACTTTAATAGGTCCCGAACTTTTTTTATAGAGTTTTAATTTCTATACTTTTAAAAAAGAAAATATGAAAAATATTGATTGCGAGATTTATCTGAGTCAACTTATTAGTTTTTTCGAAAAAAACCCGAATGACTTGATGTTATTAATCGGAGATCTCCAAAAAGAAGATTTTTATAACAAAATCAGAGAACAATGTTATAAAAATGAAAAAGAAACTGACGACCACATTATTTCAAAACAACAAATGATAGATATTATAATTGATTTGAAAATTCCCGAATTAAATCGAGAAGACCCCGAATTGGTTATAGACGGACTTGTTCAAAAAACAAAATGGGGTGAAATTATTCTGAATTAATTTTTGTAAAAACCAAAAACTTTTTTATCTTTGTATCATGAAAAACAATGATAAAATAGGATACATTATTAGAGATAAAGATGTTAAGTTTGTTAACAAACTTTTAAAAAATGAAGATTTCATCATAGAAGGTAAATGTCGAAAAAAAGACGACATCTTAATCAAAATCACAAATGTTCGAAAATACCAAAGTAGATGGACTTTCGAAAAATTTTGCTATGAAGTTGATATTGAAGTTAGTATATCACCAAACTATAAAGAATCTAGATATTGGTTTTACAGTGTAAATTACAGAAGAATTAACCGATATATTCGATGGAACAGTTCCAGAATAGTCTCAGAACTTTCTTACTTTGGAATGAGTAATGTAATAATTTCGAAAATTAAATTAAAATTTTAGTTTTTTTATTTGTTGAATCAATTTTTTTATTATCTTTGTCTTATAATTAAAAAATAAAATATATGATTTACACCCCTGAACTTATCAAATCTATCGCTCCAGCAGTATTCGCAACCTCACCATCTCCTAAAATGACAAACAGATATGAGTTTGTCCCAACCAATGAGATCATGGAAATGTTCGATCGTGAAGGTTGGCAAATCTCTTCTGTAAAACAAACAGGACGCGGTATCCACGCAATCCATGAGTTGAAGTATCGTAACGGAGAACTACCAAAAGTAGGAGACACTGTTGTTGAAGCAATTATCCGTAATTCTCATAACGGATCTGCAACTTTTTCAATGGGTGCCGGTCTTTTCCGATTGGTGTGTTCAAACGGTCTTACAGTTCCTACTTCAGTTGCCGAAAGATTCTCAGTTCGTCACAACCACTTCTCTTTAGATGAGGTTAAAGGTTTGGCAGACGCTTTCTCTAAGAAACTACCATTAATCGAGACATCGGTTACTAAAATGATGGAGAAAGAACTTTCTGAAAAAGAAAAAGTTAAGTTTGTAAAAGAGGCATTCAAAATCCGATGGGCAAATGGATTTATACCTGCAACGATCAATGTTGAGGACATTCTTAACCCAATTCGTGACGAAGACAAAGGAAACGACATGTGGAGAGTATTCAATGTCGTTCAAGAAAAGATGATGAGAGGGGGAGTATCATACAAATCACCACGAGGACGGAAGACTTCACTAAAAGGGATTAAGAGTATTGTTGCTTCAAACAACTTGAACACTAAACTTTGGGAAGCTGCTGAGTTGATGTTAAACTAAAAAACGGGGGTCAATGACCCCCATTTTGTATTATGAAAAAATTTAAACACGAAGAAAGGTTTTTAGAGAACATAACAGAACTCTATAAAGAACTATTTTCAGTTATCGAATTGTCTGATGGACATGAACTAACACCAGAATTATTATTTACTAAAAAGAAATTTTCAGAATACTTCTTGGATGGAATTCAATACTCCACAGGGACATCTTATCTCGACTCAATTTTTTTATTCGATGAAGACATTTACGTATATTTATCTAAAAGTGATGTCATTGTCTCTTCTTTTTCTTGTAAAATTTATTATCCTATAAGAAAGAAGAAGGAAGTTGATTTCTTTATATTAAACTTGAAAAAATTAAAAAAAGATGGAAATTAGTAGTTTTGACTTACAACAAAAAATTAATAATGGAGAAAAATTAATAGTAGAATTTTGGGCCGATTGGTGCGGACCATGTCGTATGATGAAACCAATTTTTGAAAGAGTAGCAAGTACAAATACAAGTGAAGTTCAAATGTATACTATGAACATTGATATTAACAAAGAAGGCGCGGTTTCATTGGGTATTAGAAGTATACCTACAGTTAAAATGTATAATTCAGGACAGTTGGTCCAAACACAAGTTGGAATAATGAATGAAAACCAAATAAACGGGATGGTTAAAGAACTTATAAATGGATAAAGTAGTAGTTGTTTTTTCGATGAAAGGTTGTCCTCATTGTGACATGTTAAAAATAATGTTAAATGAGGCCAAATTAAAATTCATTAGTCGAGACATTGATGAACATCAAGACGAGTATGAAATGTTTTCTAAGGCGGTTGGAAACGAGTATGTCCCGGCACTTATGTTGATAGAAAACCCTAACAAAAATCCAAAGACTAATTTATACGCACCTGAAAGGGATTACAATGAACTTGAAGAGGCGGTCAAGATCATTAGAGAATTTTATGGATACTAATTTTAAACTCAACCTTTAGAGTGGGGTTTCTTTTTATAATAATATTACATCTTTTAGTCGATCCTGAACCAAATATGGTTTTTGTGAGTTAGGATCTGTTATATCATCAAACAACTGATAGTTCGAAAGTTTCTCTTTAAAATCAGTTAAATCCATATCAAAAACATCTAATACTAAACTCTCTATCTTTGATTTATCAATCGAAGATTTTGACACAACTTTGATTTTGTAATCTTCATTTTCATCTAAATGACTTGAGTATCTAAAATATAATTGATCTACACCCAATAAAGAGTACATATGGTTAAAGATATAGTGTGAGTAGTAGTACATAGCTCGTCCACAACCTAAACTGTGTCCATAGGGAAATTCTGATGAAACATTTATTTCAGAAATTGGTTCGTAAACTTCTACATGTAAAGATTTATTCACATCAACCCACCCTTTTGAAAAATCAGGTATGTCCTGTTCGTATTTAATGATATCTATAATATTTATATCCTTCATTCCGATACTACTTAGTAAGTCATCAAACCAACCTGAAAATTCATATTTGATTTCGTTAAGATCTAAAACTTTTAAACTTGTTGTTTGACCATTTACAACAACAAAGGTTTCACAGTCCGTTACTTGAATAATAGTGTTTTCTGATTTGTCAAATTTAGATAGAATGTAGTCGGCAAATAGATTTACAAAATACCGTCTTGTGTTTTTTTCTAATTTTCTCATATTTTTGATTTTTAAAATGTATATGAGAAATAATTTAAACTATAAATAGTTAGATGTAATCGTAAAAGAATACGTTAATATTCTTTCTTGTTCTGTCCCAGTCAGGATAGTCAGGAACTCTAAAATCAATACAATCAATCTCATCGTTATTCATCATACCTACCATTAACGAAATTAAACCACCAAAATATTCTAAATGAGAATCATTCCAGTAACCACCTTTATTATTTTCTAAAAATGTTTCAATTATGCTTTGAAAATTCCTAATTTTAATGTAACTGTCGTATCTTGTTATTTTAGAACCATCAGATCTAGTAACCTCTCTTGGAACTTCACTAATTCTTCCTTCAAAGTATTCATTTAAACCACCATAGACAAGATCATATACCTCATCTTCATAAGCACTATTTTCACTTTGCCAATATAAACTCCTTAAATTAGAACCTAACTCATCCAAATCATTTTTACATAACTCGTTAAAGGCATCTTCATCACTAACTAAACCATTCAAGTCTTCGGCTCTTATTCTAAAATAACCTTCAGTTCCTTGTTCTTCAGAAAGCTCAGAAAAAAAGTCAGAGTCATAATCCTCTAAAGACAATTCTTTATCTCCGATCTCTTTAAAAATAATATCTTTAAGTGCTGTAATGTTTGCATCATCCAGTTCCTCAACAACTTGATATGGTTTTACATAATCGTTATAATACCACTCATGACCTAAACCATCTTCACTTAAAATCATTTTTGCAACACCTCTCGCACCTTCATTTCGTCTGCCACCACAAAAAAGAATTTCTAATTCTTCTCTATCTCTTAAATGAAGATAAAAACCGTCTGGTCTAATTTTTACATCAGTAATAAGATTATTTGTGATAAACACCATTGTGTCTTCATAGTTGTTTTCTAAACCATACAACAAAAAGTTATTTTTGAATTGTTCTGGCATATTATCATAATCCATGTTTGACACAACACCATTTTCCTCAAAGAAGTTAAAAAGTTCGTTATCAAACTCTCTTGATGGTATTTGTGTTAAATCAAGTTCATCTAATAAACCATATTTTTTAATGAACTTTAAGAAATTCATTAAAGTATTAAAATACGGTTCAATCTCATCATGGTATTCATCATTGTTAAATGATTGGACTAACTCTTTGGCAACCTCTAAACTCATATTAATAAATACTAAAAAGGGTGGAAAAACCACCCTCAACAATTCGAACTAAAATACTATTATTTATTTCTGTAGTATTTTTGAACAATTTTTTTCACAGACTCCTGAACGTTTACTTGTTTAACATTAGATTGTGCGGGTTGTTGAGCCGCTTGTGGTGCTTGTTTAGTTTGTGCTTGATTCGCTTTGTTTTTACATCCGCAACCCATAGTAATTTTTTTTATTTCAGTTTATTTACTTATAAATATTAATTGATTTTAAATTAAATCAAGAATTGACGAAAATCAATCTTTATTTTAATATATTTATAGAATATGAGTATCAAGCATTTTGTAAAGAATTTTATTGTTGAAAATGATGAAGACATTATTAAGATGTCACCTGATGAATATTTGGAGGTCTTGGATGACGTTGGGGGTATTGCAGAAAGGATATACAGGGTTTATAAAAAACCAATTGTTATTACAGGTGACTTAAATCTTCATAAATACAAAAATGTTGGCCCATTAACTGGAATACAAAGAGTGATGGGAAGACTCGATGTTTCTCATACTAATGTCCCAAATTTAAATGGAATTACTGTCGATAGTTATGTATCTGACTACGGATCTTCTATGTGGAAAATAAGGGAACAAGCAAAATTGGATCAAAAACTTGCCGAGTTAGACGAAAAACGACAAGAAAGTGAATGGGATGTTGAAAATGGTGACGACGAATCTGAAAGAACTGAAGCTCTATATGAATACTTAGAACAAAATGGTGATGTTGACACGGTTGAAGATGAAGAAGGAAATGAGATTCCTGAAGACAAATATTTCATATACCCAAGTGGAAGAGCAAGCTATGGTTATGGAAAACAATACGAATGGTTAGGTGGTGATAATCGATTTAATCCAAATACCTATGATGTTTATACAAAAGAAGAAGCCGATGATGCCGCTAAGAACGCAGTTGACAGTATGTTAGATGACATGGGTATGGATGCCTTTTCAGAGTGGGTTTTTGATGTTGCCTTAGATACGGAAAGTTGGGCAAGTTGGTTATATGATTTTTACGATGATATAGTAAGAGATGATCCTGAAAATTACGACATTCCATTAGAACTTTCCCAACAACAAATGAGACAGGTCCAACAACTTCAGGTAACCTTAGACTCTTTAAATAAAAGATTGGAAAATGAAGATTTACCTGATGATCAATATGAAGCTCTTGAGTTAAAAATTGAAGGTTTAGAAGAAACAATAGAAGAAATCAAAGAAGATCCCCAAGGTGGTTATGACGAAAGTGCAATAGAAAACGAAATAAATGATAGAGTTAGTGAATATGAAGACGACATAAAAGATTTTATAAGTCACTACGGTTATGAAAAAACCTTTATTTTGGATTTTATTGACACTGATAGTATTGTAAATACGGTAGTTAGTTCAGATGGATATGGATCAATACTTAACTCTTACGATGGTGATTACGACACATATGATATAAACGGAACTACGTATTACGTAATGAGAGTCTCTTAGGACTTTATTTGTTTTATGTTTTATATTATGTTTTTTATGAATGGCAAGGAAAAAGAAAATAAAATTTTTGATGGATACCGATTGGATGTTCGAAAAACCAATCGATAGAGAGCATAAAGAATATAAGTTATTATCGTATTTTCAAAAAATGGGCGAAAAACTCGACAACTTAGAGTTATATCCAGGATTTATAGAATTATCATTACACTTGATGAACCTTCAAACATTAATGAAGGAAAGAAAAATTATCTACACGGATAAGAAATTAGATTCAATTGACGACGAGTTACTTGTGAAAGATCTTAAAGTAAAAGACATTCCTCAAATGTCAGAGGAGGAGTACGTAGAGTTTGTTAAAATCTTGTCTTACTCAGCACCTCGAATCATGGAGTACTTCAATTTTGCAAAATCTGTATGGACATTAGTTTTTGATTCACTTGAAATGAAGTTGAAAAAAAACAAAAAAAATTCACAATCTAAAAAGGGATTCTTTTATTACAATAATAAGTTTGACAATAAATTTTATTTGTGGGAATACAATATAAAACCTGCAGCTAAAGGATCTCCTGAATCAAAAACAATATCAAATTTAATTTACAATGAATCTTTAAGTGGATTGACTATACCAAAAATTATATCTACATTTTCCACAATGGATGATAAAGAAGTAAAAGAAAGTCCAGTCTTTGAAATGGTTTGTACAGGATCATTTCCAATTGATGAGACTCTACTACCTTTATTTAAAAGAAGACTTATTTCATATATCAACCAACAAAAAAGATTAGAAGAGTTTCACAAAACAAAACAAGATTTAACAGATGGGTTTCAATAAAAGACTCCTCAAAAAAGAAAACATACTTATTAATCTCAACAACCTTATGAAATATTTGGACGCCGATGCAGTTATTTGTACTGACGATTTTTCACGCCAAGTTTATAGGTTATTTAATGAAGGAAAATCAGAAGAAGAAATAATAAATCTCATAAATAAAATAAAATGAAAATTAAATTGGAATATGTTTGGTTGGACGGATATAAACCAGAACCAAACCTCAGAAGTAAGGTTAAAATTGTCGAATATGATAAAGTTGGAAATGCATTTTTGGATGGAAACTTCCCAATATGGAACTTCGATGGATCATCAACTAACCAAGCCGAAACCGGGAACTCAGATCTTTTGTTAAAACCTGTTAGACATTATGTTAAAGACATGCAATCTACTGTATATGTTTTATGTGAGGTATTGAATTCTGATGGGACACCCCATGAATCAAATAAAAGATGCAAAGTAGGTGAAGGATTCGAAGATCTTTGGTTTGGTTTTGAACAAGAATATTTCATTCGTGAAGAAATCAACGGAAATATTTTGGGACACAAAAGAAATATTCTAAAAGGACAAGGTGAATACTATTGTGGAGTTGGACATAATGTGGTGGGTCGTTCATTTGTGGAGGAACATTTGGGCGCGTGTTTGAACTATGGAATTAATATCACAGGTATAAACGCTGAGGTTGCATTAGGTCAATGGGAATATCAAGTTTTTTCAGAAGGTAAACATAAAGGAGGAGATGATCTTTGGATGACAAGGTATTTACTTTACAAAGTTGCCGAAAAATATAATTACCACATTGAACTACACCCAAAACCACTGACTCACGGTGAATGGAATGGATCAGGTCTGCATACAAACTTCTCAACTGACAAGATGAGAAATGAAGGAAACGAGAAATATTTCATGGCACTTTTCAACGCATTTGAATCAAGACATGACAATCACATCAAAGCCTATGGATCACAAAATCATTTAAGACTTACAGGGGAATATGAAACACAATCAATTGATAAGTTTAGTTGGGGTGTATCTGATCGTGGAGCTTCTATTCGTGTTCCTCAGGACACTGCTAAAGAATGGAAAGGTTATTTAGAGGATCGTAGACCAGGGTCCAACGCAGATCCATACAAAATCATTTGTGAGATAGTTAAATCATTGGATACCACTCATCAAA
>Ga0194123_10003837_pt1 | contig 17660 bp, 22 predicted proteins | sample TA2MahsurfametaG_5_FD_155479 | JGI IMG/M metagenome (GOLD analysis project Ga0194123, IMG submission 155479) | Freshwater microbial communities from Lake Tanganyika, Tanzania - TA2015023 Mahale A surface | ecosystem: Environmental > Aquatic > Freshwater > Lake | place: Tanzania: Lake Tanganyika... | reverse complement strand
TCTCATCTGAACGCTTTTCTCTCATCCATCCGCGCGCTGTAGTCTTCCAGTCGAGGATCCAGTAGAGTTCTTCACCTCGTTTACCCTTTGCCTTAATCACACCGTCGATGAAGCCCTTGAAAGCGTGTGGGTGGTTGTCAACTGCTTCATAGAGCTGGTGCTCTGCGTCGACGACTTCCCACTCCGGAAATGTGTCGTCTAGAAATTTAGGAACTTCTGCAAGAATTAAGGACGCGTCTGATTTTGCTTTTGCGAGAGTCTCTGACGTGAAGTCTGGGTTTCCTTCATGCTTCGCCCACGCTTTTTCCATGTGTTCAAAAGCAATTTCAGACTTCATCTCTCGAGTAAGAAGATAATGCTCACACGAAGCATGGACTGAGGTGCCAAAGTCAAGAACCGGAGAAGGTTTGGACAGGTCGATCTTCTTGACGTGAGTCAAGTTGTGACGATATGAACACTCTTTCCAAAGCTTTACTTCTGAGAAAGAAACATGAGGTTTGCCTGTGGGAAGCAAGTCAAAGGATGACTTTTCTGATTGCATTGAACCATACTACAAACAGATGACTCACTTGTTCATTGTTTCTCTTTTGAGATCAGACACGTACATCATGTTTGCTAGTTCTCTGAACGTGTGCTTGGGTCTCCACCCAAGAATTCTTTGCGATTTTCTAGAATCACCCTGAAGAAAGGGAACCTCGTGCGGTCGATAGAGTCTGGGTCTATTTGTAAGAATTTTTTTTGTAGACAAGACGTGTTAGGTCAAACACTTCTTCAAGAAATTATTAAACAGTGTGACTTTCACCTGTAACACCGGTGATAATCCCTGTTTTTCATTTTTATCTTCTAGTAATATTTTTGCTAATTTCTCATATGCAGATTTTTAATTTTTAGACTTAAGGCTACCAGATAAAGTTTTTCTTAAAGTGTGTCACAAGAAAATCAATTTCTTCATCAAATTTTTTAATATTTTTCCAGCCTAATTGTCTTAGTTTACTATCGTCAACACTGTACCTGATGTCTTGCCCAGGACGCTTATACGAAAAATCAACACAATGCTCCCAACTATCATATGACTTTTTATAATCACCGTTAAAATATGAGTTAATTATCTTTTTAACTGTTATCAAATTTTTTTGCTCAAAATTAGAACTTATATTATAAATTTCATTTCTTTTCCCAGCTTCATGAACTCGCAGAGTAGCTCTTGCAGTATCTTGGGCGTGTAACCAAGTTCTAATAGGCTCACCGCTATCGTGTAGTTTAATTGTTTTATTTCTTTGAAGTTGTCTTACAGAAAGTGGGATTAGTTTTTCGTAGTTTTGAAATTCACCATAGTTATTTGTGGGTCTCACAATATTATATTTTAGACCATGGGTTCTTGCTGCTGAAATTATAAGCATATCTGCAGCAGCTTTTGAAGCGGAATAGGGATTGCTGGGGCACAACAGGGCGTTTTCAGTAAATGATCCGGAAACAATATCTCCGTATACTTCATCAGTGCTATAATGAAGCAAGTATGTTTCGCTCTCATTGTATTTTATCATGTTGCACAAGATATCAATAATTTTTTGAGTTCCCAGTACGTTTGTGTCAAGAAAGCTTTGCGCACTAGCAATACTATTTGCAACATGCGACTCAGCAGCAATGTTAATTACAACGTCACAGTCCGGTATTCTATCTAACTCACAAATATCGGCTTTTTTAAACGTGAATTTATTTCCATATTTTATCTTAAAAGATTCTACTGACTCAGGATTTGATGCGTACGTCAATTTATCAATTCCGTACACATAGTAGCCTTCATCAAGAAATAGCTTGGTTGTATGTTGACCAATGAAGCCACAGCAACCTGTTATAACGGCTATTTTCATCTTAATAATATGCTCCTATAGATGTGCAAGTCTTCTGAAGTAATATCAATATGAAACGGTAGACAAATAATTTTGTTATACAAGCTATTTGCAACTTTACTGCTAGTTAGTGGTTTGTAATATTTTTTTGCCTCAATGCCGCTGACAATAAAGCTTTTTATGTCTACGTTTGTCAGTATGGGAAGGCAAGATCTCACGCAAAAAGTAGAATTTTTTGTAGGATAAAGACTTACACCTGACTCAACAATCTCTTCACAAAATTTAGTTTGAATTAATGATAATTTTTTAAGACTATCAGCGTTCTTAATGATGTATTGCAAAATATATGCAGCAGAAACATCTGACATTCTTGCATTCATAGCAAATTTTGACCATGTTAGTCTTTCAGGCCCAAGACCAAACCCAATAATGTCATTTATTTCATCTAAAAATTTTTTTGAAATGACTATAAATCCGCCTTCACCAAAACCAAGGGGCTTAGTATGATGTAGGCTAACAATACATGCATCTCCTCTATTACAAATATTTATGTTATTTTCATAAGTTAGAGCGCTAGCAGCATTATCAAAGAGCAAAAATATATTATTGTCTTTGCAGAATTTTTCATACTTTTCTAAGTCAACAAAGTGACCAAAAACATTTGTAACTATAAGAACATCTGTGTCAAGTGGAACTTCTTCTAAGTTGGGTCCGCCTTCTTCATCGATATCGACAATTGTTGCATCGGAACAATAAAGCAGCGCAGAGCTAGGGAAAGTAAAAGATTGTGTCACTACTTTTAATTTTCTCCCATATTTTCTTGACAGCATGCCAACTATTGCTTGAATTGCCATTGTGCCATGTGATGTAAGAATGACGCTTTTTTCTTCAGAAATATCGAGTAAGCTTTTTAGCTCTTTCTGCAAGAGATCAACGACGGGCCCGTTATTAGAAAATTGATTGTTTTCAATTGATGATCTAAGAATTGAGTTCACTAAATTATAGTCAACTTCTTTTTGCGGTAACCATTTAGTAAGCTTATAGTCTGCTGTCATTTTCTCTTCTCAATAAAGCTTTTTATACATTCTATCTTTTTCAGGAACATACCATTGTTCAAGTGACTCTGCAATTCTATTATTATAGCCTAATATTTGTCTCATGTGTTCGTCAAATCTATTTTCATAAACTGTCAACAATTTTGTATAGTCAACCAGCTGTTTTACAAACGGCTTTGAAAATGTTATTGCAATTGCTCGACGTGGTTTATTGCTGGAGTTTAAACTTGAAGCGTGCCAGATATTTGAGTTAAATACAAGAATATCTCCGGCTTCACCCAGAGCTGATATAGAATTATTTAAAAAAAAATCAGTAGTAGGTTTTCTTTTTAGTTTATGTGACCGAGGAAGTAATTTAGTTGGACCGACTTCTAAGGTAAAGTTATCTAACATGACAAGAAGATTAATCATCATGTTAAATTTGCCAGAAAAGCTCTTAATGTCTCTGTGAATATTAACTGAAAAATTAGGCTCATCTTTAACAGTGTTAAGCGCGCTAAATGAATTAATAATGTAGTCTTCACCTAAAAATTTTTTTAACAAACTGCTAACTTGCTTGTCCAGCGTCAATTCTTGGGTGCAATTCAATTAGTATTGGGCGTAAACACACGCCATTTGAAATTTATGATAAATTTAAAGTTATAAATATAAAAAGTGCTGATGAATTAAAAAATGTGAAATTAAAATCAGTTACTAGCCCGATGAAGCAATATATTTGGAATATGGAAAAAACTATAGATATAGTTACCACAATATAAATTAAAGGAAAAAATTATGGCAAATGGAATATATAAAATAACAGAAGATTTTAAACAAAAATTAGCAGAGTATACTAGTGCAAAATATGTGGTTACTGTAGATAACGCCAGTAATGCTTTATTTTTTGGCTTTAATGTATGAAAATGTTAAAGATAAAGAAATAACAATTCCATGTAGAACATATCCATGTGAAATCATTCATGCTGGAGCAAAAGTAAAATTTGCCCCTGTAGATGGAAGAACTATTAAAGGAGCTTATCGTTTAGAACCAACTAATGTTTGGGATAGCGCATTAAGATTTACACACAATATGTATATTCCAGGTCAGCATATGTGTATATCCTTTACTGGTCCTTATAAGCACTTTAAGCTTAGTAAGGGCGGAGCCATACTAACTGACAATCACGACGCCTATCTATGGTTTAAACGAGCAAGATATAGTGGCAGAAGAGAGTGCTCATATCATGATGACCATTTTGATATGCTGGGCTGGAACTTCTATATGATGCCAGAATTATCGGCTAGAGGCTTATTATTAATGAATCAGTTTTATCACGTTGATGGTACCAAGAAACATAATGCAGATTTAGAACTCCCTTACCCAGATTTATCAAAATATAAAATTTACACACAATAAATATGAAAAAGATATTAGTGTTTATATTGTGAAAATATGATTAATGTATTAGTATTCCCTTGTGGTTCAGAAATAGCTTTAGAGGTTTACAATTCTCTAAATGTTCAAAAGAACATAAAGCTATTTGGAGCAAGTAGTGTTGATGATAACGGAAAGTTCGTATTTGAAAATTATGTAGACGGAGTCCCAATGGTCAATGCGGAAAATTTCATTGACTTCGTAAAAGGCATAGTTAAAAAATACAATATCGATGCGATATTCCCTTGTATGGATGTAGTTATTACTAAGCTCAAAAACCATGAAAATGAAATTGGTTGTAAAATTTTAAGTTCACCTATTGGAACAGTTGAAATTGCATCAAGGAAAAGTCTAACCTATAACTATTTCCGAAATTTGATTAGAACTCCTAGAATCATCGATGCTAAGAATCCAGAATTCCCTCTTTTTTCTAAGCCAGATATAGGTGCTAGTAGTAGAAACACTATTAAAGTCGAAGATGAATTGGATTTGCAATATGCAATTAAAAAATACCCAAGCAATTTGCTTTTGGAGTATTTGCCAGGTGATGAATTTACTATTGACTGCTTCACTGATAAACTCGGTAAATTGCTCTTTGTAGGTCCTCGAAAAAGAGCAAGAATATCAAATGGTATAAGCGTAGGTGTTAAGCCGGTAGTAGACCAAAAGATAAATGAAATAGCCGAAATCATAAATCAATCTTTACATTTTCAAGGTGCTTGGTTCTTCCAACTCAAAAAAGATAAAAATGACGAATACTGTCTTCTAGAAATTGCTGCTAGATTTGGAGGATCTTCCGTAATGAATCGAATAAGCGGAGTTAATTTTGCTTATTTGACACTATTAAACGAATACGGCGATGTTTCAGTATTCAAAAATGATTATGAGGTTGAAGTTGGCAGAAGCTTAGATATTAAAACCATAACAAATCTTGATTATGACAAAGTTTACCTAGACTTTGATGATACTTTAATTGTTAATGGTTTGGTTAATCTGGACGCAATACAGTTTATTTACAAATGCATAAATCGAGGCGTTGAAGTTATTCTCATAACTAAGCATCAAAAACCTATTTATGATAGTCTTAAAAAGTATCGAATAGACCCGAACGTATTTTCAAAAATAATACAGATTGATCGAAAAGACGATAAATACGAATATATTGATTCTAAAAAAGCCATATTCATTGATGATTCTTTTAAAGAACTTATGAACGTTAGGGATCATCTAAACATACCAGTAATTTCAGTAGAAAACATAAAACATATATGAAGCAAGACTTGCCTTGTTTTGTAGATGATGTGTATTGGAAAGAAAATGATAATAATGTTTTACCACTTTCCATGTTCAATCCAGAAGAGTATGAAGTGTTAATAGCTATTGGAAGTCCTTCTGAACGTCAAAAAATGGTAAATAAGCTTCCAAGTAATACTAAGTACTTTTCTTTTGTACATCCATCGGCTCAGCTATTAGACTCTAATATAGAAATAGGAGAGGGATCTGTTATTTGCGCTAATTGCATTTTAACTACCAATATAAAAATAGGCAAACATTGTCATTTAAATTTATCTACTACTATTGGACATGATTGCAATATAGGAAGCTATTTTACTACTGCGCCAGGTACACATGTGTCTGGCAATTGTAATATTGCTGATTCCGTATATGTTGGAACTAATGCATCTATAAAGCAAGGAATCAATATATGTAGTGATACAACTGTAGGTCTCAACGCCGGGGTAGTCAAAAATATTGACATTGCTGGAGTTTATACAGGAACTCCAGCTAAATTAAAAGTTTGAATTGTGTATAATGATAAAAAATAGTATTTATTGTTTTTGGACTGGAGAAAACAAAATGTCTAGTAATAGGCAAAGATGTTTTGATACTATGTCTAAATCTAATTGTGAAATTATATTAATTACAAATAACAATTTATCAGAAGTATATGAAAGATGATTTCCACCGCCAATACAAATAATCTTGGTCATTGATCATCCCACTCTACTTGATTATCATTTCTCCAGCCTGGTGGGTATAAATTTTTCCAAGGATGAACTACGCTTCCGTCAGTTAGCCATTTTGCGTGTTTTATTTCAAAACCATGTCTTGCAAAATGAAAAGTCGAACAACAATCAAATGCGCCAATCGCTCTAAATTTTTCAACATTAGCGTCATGATGTTTATCAATGTGATCTATGATATCATCGTATAACTCTAAATAATGGCATCGACTAATTATAGAACCTCCTCCAATGCCCCAATAACTTAATTTAGCATCTGGGTACATGCTTTTAAAATCTTCAGAAAAATAGTTATTTCCTACGCCTGCTAAAACAAATTCACCAGCCTCCTCAGGATCAAATGATCTTGTTACTAAGACGTCATCTTCAAGAATTAAAACATATTTCTTATCTAAGAAATCTATTGCTTTTTTTATCCTGTGAAAAAGAGCAGTCATTTTTTTTGAGTCTAAATAAGCGTTCGGTCCTGTGCCGCCCATATTATAGTTTTCATAATGTTCTACTTTAATATGTTTATTTTCCAAATAAGAAAAGTCTAGGCCGCCTTTGTCTACAATTAAAGAAACTTTTGAATCAGGAAATTTTTCTAAAAAAGTTTCAACAATTTTTTCTGTTGCTCTTTTATTTCTGAAACACAAATGCAAAGCGTCAACATTTTTCATTTTATGTAATTACATTATACATCATACCCAGGAACCAATTTCAACACCAGCTTCATTTAAGCTATTTAAAATAATGTGTTTTGTTTGCGCTAGTTTTAATTTTGACTCATATGGAGTGTGATTTGGCAAAAACCAGTCATGCCATTCTATATTAAGAACCTTTAGACATGGAGGAATTCCATTGGCTATCAGCTTTTCAAGAACAAAGTACTCTGCTCCTTCAATATCCATCTTCACGACGATATGATCTTCAGCATTATATCTTTTGAGCCATGAAGAAAAATCAACACATTTAGCTTTTATTTTATCTTTTTGTTTAAACTCTATTGTTTTTTGTATGAAGTTGTGTCCTTCTTTATCGAGCAAGACGGGATTAATGATTGTACTTGCGGCATTCGTCGGATCAGCTAGATCGTGAATTGATGTAATAGACTTACCTTCGCTTATTTCATTTTTACACATTTCTAGATAATCATCAAAATCTTTTGTTCCAATCATCTTCTTAGATCCCTCTACTGTAGCGCAGTTAAAGTCTATTTCACCGTCTTGTATCCATGCGGCTGCATTATGATATGTTATATTGTTCCAATAAATCCAAGAATAATTTGGATGTGTTTCTTTGACAGCGAGTCTTATTTCTTTAAACTTTTCAAAAGTAAATTTATTGGGTTCAAAGGTGTGTATTTCCCACGTTTTATCGACACCAAAATGTTTAATGAGCATAGACAGACCATTACCGAAATGAGTTCCAAGATCTATAAGCACTTTTTTCATATTTTGTAACTTTTTATTTTTTAGCAAAAATGTAGTTTTCTATCACAACGTAGTCTAGCTGCGTGTTGTCTAAAACGTAGAGCGCATCTTCAATTGTTGTTAAAATTGGCAAACCTCTAATGTTAAAAGAAGTATTAAGTAACACAGCGGTCTCAGAAATTTTTTCAAATTCTGTGAGTAGATTATAGAATAATTTATGAGAATTTTCTGTTACAGTTTGCAGCCTAGAAGAACCATCAATATGAGTAATTGCAGGAAGCTTTTGTTTAAATTCATTTTTGACGGCCGGAGCAAAACTCATAAACTCTAAATTATCAAAAGACTGTGAGTCAAAATAAGTAGAGGCATTTTCTTTCTTGCAGAATGGTGCAAAAGGTCTGAACCACTCTCTAAATTTTACTTTTGAGTTTAAAATATCTTTCATTTTTTCAAATGCTGGGTCGCAGACAATGCTTCTGTTGCCTAGAGCTCTGGGACCAACTTCAGAGTCACCATAGACAATACCTAGAATTTTTCCTTGTTTTAAAAGTTGGGCCATTTCCTCGCAGTTAGTTAGTCGAGCGCCTCTATGTTCAACATGATAAGATAGATTTTCTTTGTCAAGAAGCGGTATTCCGGAATAAGCAACTGATGGTCGAACTTTTGGCTTTTCAGCCATAAAAATTGCGCCTAAAGATAATCCACAGTCATTTGGATTAGGAGGAATAAATAACTCAACATTGTACTCATTCCTAATTCTTTCATTTAATAAAACATTTAGACCTCCGCCTCCTGAAATGCAGACGGGTAAACTTGGGAATTTTTTCACTAAGATATTAAAGATATCTAAGAATGCTTCTTCAAAAGCGAGCTGGATTGTTGCTGCTAAGTCATAGGCATCTTGTTCTTGAAATTTGGCATTTCTCATTGGATTTGACCAAGGATTATCTAAATTAAGAAGATCAAGCCCTGTCTCCGAGGAGAGTTTTTTGTAGTCTTTGTCAAAGAAAAACTTTTTAAAAGAATCAACAAGCTCTTTTCGTGGTTTACCATATGCACATAGACCCATCATTTTTCCAGCTAGAGATAATTGATGACAACTTTTTTCTGATATTTCTTTTAAAATTGATGCGCCTAAAAGATAGCCGCCACCGAAGTCAGATTTAATTGATTCAATTTGATTAATTCCGTTTGAATTGCCTAGATAAATGTTAAAAAAACCATCATTTCCGCCGCCATCAAATGAAATAATTAGTGACTCTTCAAATGGAGAAAGATAGAATGCACAGTATGCGTGACATTCATGATGATTTTTTGCCCAAAGAATATTGTTAGTCTCAAATACTTCTAAAAGAACGTTTTCTGGGTTTAAACCTCCGTCAGCTGTTACAATTACAGCATCATATTTGTCAAATCCCCAGAAGTCTCTAGCAATATTTTTGCATTCAATTAAAATTTTTCTTATCTCTTCTCTACTGTTGTCAACATGAAGTCTAAAATATCTTTTTTTTACTAATCTTTCAAGTTCTATGATGTGATATTTGGATTTATCAGAGTCATAAAATGTAAGACTCGCATCATGCCCAGCAAAAATACTTACAATTTTCATAAATAGCTTCTTTAAGAAAGGTAAAACTGTTGTAAATTGAGTAAATTATAAATTTCGACTAAATAAACTTCTGCACACTAGTATTCTCCATTTGCAATTTGTATAATACCTTTTACTCTATTGACATACGTGTGATTCTCTTTGACAAATTTTTGAGATGTAGAAATCATACTGAAGTTATTTTTTAATTTCATGCACTCATAAAATAGTTGTGATGTATCTTCGCTAAAAGCGCAATTACCTTCAAGCTCTTCGTACACTGCTGCAGAGTTTGTCATACCAAGATGACCAAAGCTAACATTCTTAAAAATTCTTTCTGGGATCATTCTAGTTCTTACATGTTCAGGTCCTCTTATCTCTATTCCCAACATTGATCTTTTTGTTATCTTCGTTAGTTCTTCGGTTGATACAGGATTTTTCCAGGGGTCATTGTGATAGAATGCTATATTATTCTTGACACATTCGTTTATAAAACCTTTAAAATTAGAAGCATTTTCACAGACACCCTGAGGCGAAATTGTTCCTAAAAAATAAACTTTTCCTTCATCTCTCTTAAGATAGACGTCATCATTTGAAATTTCATGAGGCAATAGGTTTGTTGCCCAATTGATGTAAAGCTTATCGAAGTCAGAAATTTCATAGTCAACATAGTCATTCTTGACTCTTATAACACCTGAAGTTAATTTTTCAATAAAACATGAAGGTTCAACCTTAGCGCAATTATTTAAATTAAAGCTATAGTTGTGCACATGGTCTTTATGATCAACTACGGGCATTCTTACGTCTATATATTTCTTAACTCCTGCACTGATATATTTTAAGGGCGAAGGACAATACCAGACGAAGTAGCAACTGGTGTCATTTAACGGAAGATTTTTATCAGCAAATCCTTCAGCAATAAATAGCGTATTAGAAAAGTCAAAGTCTGCTGGAAAATCATCGTCATGAAACCAATGAACATCGAAGCCTAAATATTTAAAAGCCTTGTAGTAAGCTTCCCATCCGTATGATGCTGTATGTGAATAAAGTGGGTATCCCCAAATAACGACTTTTTTATAACTAAATTTTTGCATATTGTTATTCACTTGCGTGATTCATTTTTACATCTTCAAATCCTTCGCCAAACTTTCTAACAATTTCATTTTTAATTCCTACTCTAATCTTATTTTTATCTCTAAGAATAAGAGCCCTTCTTCCCACTTCTTCTATGCCTAGTGTTCCTTCTTTGCCTTTTCTGATGTCAGACTCCATGTCCCAGCATTCTCCGTTTATTCGATAAAGTCTTTCAACATAAACTTCAATGCCCGGGTATTTGTCTAATTCATTTTTGAGTTCATGCAATTGAGTTTCAAGATTTTCACCCGGTAATCTTTCATTCTTTAACTTACAAATAGTATATCTGTCAGCGACTTCTGCGATAGGATAAACTAATCTGGTTCCTTTTCCTTCGAGCCAATCCTGAACATTGATGCCTTTATCATCAATAAAAAAATCTGCTGTAGGCTTCTGGTTCATTATGAGCTGGTGGAACTTGATACCAAATTCTTTCATCTGCGCCATCGTGAAATCAGAGTAATCCTTTCTGCTTGAAGCTCCTCGAGCTGTCATCAAAATGATGTGATTTCCTTCATCATAAAGCTTATTTAGCTTTTCTATTGCTCTCACAATTGGCTTTGCATTTTCATACTTTCCATACGTGTTAGTTACTAATGTGCCATCAATGTCAAAGACGTAAGTTTTCATTATTTTATCCAATTAGAAAAATCTTTCATAAAACCTGCAATTGAGTCTGACGTACCTTGGTGCTTTAAAGAAGACTCAATAATTGCGGGACTTGCTGTAGCAATGTGTGCACCAAGGTTCCAAGAATTTGGAATATCCTCGGGCGTTCGAATACTTCCTGCAATAATTTCACAGTCGAGACTATGAACTTTAATAAATTCTCTTGTGAGACGCAAATGAGATGCAACATTTTCACCCGAGTCTATTGCTCTTCTATAGAAAAGTGACACATACCTTGCACCACATTTTGCAGCCATTGTAAGTTGTGTGGCTGTGTAGCCACACGTAGCATTGACACTAACACCTTCTTCAGATAATTTTTTGATCACATTCATGTACTTAATGTCAATTGGAATTTTGACACTTAAAAGATCAAAGTCTATATCTCTTACAAGTTTTCTTGAGTCAGCAAGAACATCAGCAGGATCTTCAGAAAAGACTTCTACGCTAAGAGGAATTCGATGTTTGTTGCAGTTTTCTGCTATCTTCTTGCACATTTGCAAGAAATCACCTTTTGGTTCCTTTGCAAAAAGGCTAGGATTTGTTGTGACACCTTCTATAAGATGAAGTGATGAAAGTTTTTCAATATGTTCTATGTTAGCTGTATCGGCAAAGATTTTCATTCTGTATCCTTGTGAACGTATAATAAACCATCTTCTACTATGTGTGAATCAGTATCATCATCTTTTGTAGAAACTTCAATTATCACACAATCAGAATTCGCCATTCTCATATGCATTAGACCCGGCTCGATATGAAATACATCACCTTGTCTAAGAATAATACTTTTGTTTTTTGCACGACCAATCCTAATTCCTACTTTTAATTCACCTCTTTCAATATAATACATTTCCTTCTTTTTTAGGTGAAATTCCATACTGCTTTGGGATCCTGCTTTCATGAATATTCTTTTGACAGAATGGATGTCATCTTCGAATATTGTTGTCATATCACCCCAGTACTTATCAATTCGTTTAACAGGCGGTGAAATGACTGGCAGTTCTTGCCTTCCATATTTGATATCAGTCCCTGTTTTGTCCATACCACTTACCCTCGCCGTTTTTTCTTTCCCAGTGTAGATTAGAAATCTCACAAGACAAACTTTTAGTACAACCTAGTGTCTCTGTCAAGTAAGCCATTCTTGAAATTTCTTCTAACGCAATAGCAATATCAACTGCGCTAAAATTTGCTGACCATACAAATGGACCGTGGTATTTTACCAAAATAGCCTGATTATTCTTAAATGGCTTTAGACTATTAGAAATAAACTCACCTAGCAGTTTTTCATGATCTTTTTTCTGATATATTTCAGAAGGTGGCGTTATTACTCTAATGGCTGACGGAAAAACATCAGCATGAGTTGTACCGTACATATTAATATCTTTACCTGCCTGTGAAAATGCTGTTGCATATGTTGAATGCGTATGACATATTGATGTTATCTCTTCAAAATTTTTGTATAATGATAAATGAATTTGAGTATCAACTGAGCATTTCATGCCCGAGAGTTGATTTCCCTCAAGATCAACAACTGAAATATCATTTTCATTTATTGCATCTAAATCTACACCGCTTGGTTTAATGTAGACTAAACCATTATTTTTATCAATACAACTATAGTTACCCCATGAAAGTTTTGCTAAATCACTATTTTTAATTTTTTTATTTTCTTTTAAGCACCTTGTAAAAAAGGTTAAACTCATTAAACATTTTCCTTTCTTAATAGAAAAGAGCTTGCAGTTTTAATTCCATGCAAGACAGCAGATGCTACACTGTCAGTACTAAATTGATAATTTGCACAAAAACCTGCAAGAAAGGCGTCGCCGGCGCCATGATAGTCTTTTAGTTTAGGAAGAATGTCTGAGGAATTAGACTGCGTTGTTTGGCCGTCATAGACAACAACTCCTTTTTCTCCCTGAGTAGAAATACAGATGGCATTTGAGTTGTCAATACAAAATTCTTTTATTGATTTACAAGGAATTTCATCTTCATTGCCTACGATACAATGGAAATTTTTGTACTTCTTAAGACTTGCTTGTGAGTCGCTAATCTGCATTTGACATATTGTTTTTTCTTTTGGCAAAGAGTCAATAACACTATCAGCAATGCCTAATCTATAATCTGAGACGACAATTGTATCGTAAGAATTAAAATCTATATTTGGCATCTTGTCAACTTTTATAACTTCACAGTCATTAATTTGAAGGTATTTATATGACTCATTTTTTACAATATAGTACCGTTCTTTTAGCTGCGTTTTCTTAGATACTTGAATTATATTTACCTTGCTAGATAAAGCTAGACTTTGCAATAAACTGTCGTCTATAGATGTTAGAAAGTCAACTTTACATCCTAGGCTAGAAAGATGGTAAGCAACATTGGCTGCTCCTCCAAACTCCCGTCGGGAAGATTCTAATGTGCATTTTATTGTTGGCGTTTCTAGACTTAGACCTACAGGTTTTAGATAAACATACTTGTCAACAATCGTGTCACCGATCAGAAGTATTGATTTTTTCGTGGGTTTGAAGCTCACGTATTCTCCTTAGCTGCTCAGTCGTAGAATAACCCGACGTTAATGGTAGCGTCATGACTTTAACTTGTTCAGGTATTTGATCTCTCTTTCTAACTTCATCTGCAGTCCATTCACCGCCCTTTACTACAACTTCAGGCATTAGGTTCTTTATAATCTCTCTCAGCTCATCTTCACTGTTAAAGATAATAACTTCATTTACGTCTCTCAATGATAATAAAATTTCTCTTCTGAAACTTTGATTATTGACAGGCCTGTCGGGACCTTTTATTTTCTTAACTCTATCGTCAGAATCTATTGCAATAACAAGTTTATTTCCGCAGCTCTTCGCAAACTTAAGAAGATCCAAATGACCCTTGTGTAGAACATCAAAAACTCCGTTCGCAATTACAAGCCCTGGTACTGGATCAATTTTGGCAATTCTCTTATTGTGACGACCTTCACCAAATGACGTCTTGAGCCATACATCCACAATGTCGATGTTGTCTGAATCCACGTTTATCCATGATCCGAGACACAAGATGTTAGAGTCGTTGTGCTCTCTAGTTTTTTCAGAAGTCTTAGAATTGTGAACCAGTGATGCTCTTGCGCCAGGTATTCTGTTTGCAACAATTGACATGCCTACGCCTGTTCCACAGATCAGAATACCTTTTTCTGCTGATCCTGAAGAAACTATTTGTCCTACTTGATAGGCAAAATCTACATAATCAACTGAATTGTCGATACTGTAAGGTCCTAAATCGATAGGAGTATGACCCATACCTTTCAAGAAACTACACAGTTTCTTTTTCAAAGAAACACCGTTATGATCTGAAGCTATTGCTATGTTCATTTTGATATTAAAATCGAGGTAAAGATAAGTGCATTGGCAAGTTGATACATTGTATACCACTTCTTGCAAGATTTACAACTAGTGCCATTTCATTGCAGATAGGCAATGACTGACTTTCCTCAATGTCTCTGTAAATCTTTTTGTAATTGAGGTATGTTGAAGAGTACACCATCATGTTTTCAAAAGAAGAAAAGTTCAACCAATCAGAAATGTGACCGTATTGTTTTCCCATTTCGCAAGCATACATGTATTTTTGATCAAATTGTGACATAGGCAACTGAATAGGAACTTCTACGTCAAATCTGCACCTGATCACTGAATCATATTCAATCCCAGTTCGTAAACTGTAATCATAACACAGCATTTGTGATCTGTAGATAGAGTGCCACATGCTGAGGTTGTTTGACAGCAAAAAAGAAAGGTAGTCATCATAATTCATGCCTGCTTCTTCAGCTTCTTTTTCGGTACCAGGGGCGTATAATTGGAGGCCTCTCAATAATGAGACAGAAGGCATTTTGAAGACCCTTTTTTCTTCAATTTCATGGACTAGGGGCTTGTACAGTTTTACAGCATCAACATGAGAAAATTTGTTTATTCTTTGATGCTTCCAACCACCATCTCCTCCAAATTTGTAAGGATGATTGGCTTCTGTTTCATCATATTGCCAAGTGTGAATAAAAACATCAGCATTATTAGGAGAAATCAGATTATTGTAAATGCCTGGATAGCATTCCTTCACAAATCTAGGCTGCCCAGACAGGCACACTGCAATCTTTCTCATTTTCTACCAAACGAATCTGCAAAAAAATGTGGCCACTTTTCAGTTTCTGATTTCAGAGAATCTTCGGTGTAAGTTTCTATCTTTCTATGCATTCCATCTTTCTGATGACCTCTGTATAGTTTACAACCGAGATTCACAATTTCAAGAGGAACTCCTTGAACCTCGAGAGCGCATTTAAAAAATTCGTGAATGTGAATAAGACCTTCTCTGTTGTAAGGATAATGAAAGTTGAACATATTTGTGTAAGCAAGGATCGAATTAGGATCTCCAAATGCAAACCAGTCACAAAAAGGCCCCCATCCCGCGACAGGTCTGCCATCTGAAACTTTCAAGCTTTGGCTATTGAAATTTTCCCATTTGACTTTTTGCTCAAATAACAGGTCAGTCCTGACTCGAGCGACAATGTCGTACTTTGATCTTTCAGGTCCTAAAAGCTGATCAGCCATCATGATGCTGTAAAGAGAACTCAGCTGAGTGAAAAGGGCCTTCTTGACAAAAATCTCATTTTCTATTTCACAAAAATTCTTCTTCATGTTGTACCTAACGAGGTACTTTGCAAAATCTATCTGAGGTTCGAAGAAAGACCTGATAGGTGAATAAACTCGATTGAATGTATCACTTGCTTCTTCGATTTCATCGAATTTTGCTTCCGATTCAAATGCAATAACTCTACCTTTATATGAAGGATGCCACCACCCATGAGCGAAAATATCGACATCGTACCCATCGATCAAATTTTTTTTGATGTTGTCTTGACATTCTTCAATAAATCTAGGCTGACCAGAAAAGCAAAGTGCAATTTTCATAGATTCTTCTCCTTTGACATCGAATGAACCATCGCATCGACCGATTCATTGACACCCCACTCAAATTCGATGACAGGCGACCAGCCCAATATTTTGTTTGCTTTCTCAAAAGATCCTATAGAATACTTTTCTGTTTCTTTCTTGACTCTAGATTTAGAAAGTGAATATACGCCTTCGAAAAGATCGTCGTAACCGTTCCATAAGTGTTCTGAATTTCTAAATTGAGGCTTCAGTTCACTTTTTAACCTAGACGCGCACAATTCGAAAATTTCATTGACAGACCAAGTCTTTTCTCCGCATGCGTTGAAAATTTGTCCATTAGATTTTTCACTGAATGCAACTGCTTCGACTAATCTGCAAGCGTCATTGACATGAACATAATCCCTTCTTTGCTCTCCACTCGAATGGAGAATAGGAGATCTTCCTGAAACTAGTTCTCTCGTAATGTATCCCATCAAAGGAGGTGCCTTTCTCTTGTAGTTCTGGTGTGGTCCATACACATTAAAAAATCTGACAATTGAAACCGGCAACCCGTAGCATTTGCCGTATGCTAGCGTGACTTCTTCTGCAGACTTCTTGGTCATTGAATACACAAGATCAGGACTAATCTGCAATTCTTCTTTCAGAACTTTTTCTTCATTGTTTTCGTAAACAGCGCTTGTACTAGCTAACACAAACTTTCTTATTCCAAAACGCCTACACGATTCTAGCACATTGATCGTCCCAATTACATTATTCTCATAAGCCAAAGAAGGATTAATCTGGTTGTCGGGTAATGGAGCGATTGCTGCAAAGTGCAGAACTATGTCATTAGACTTCACAGTTTCTTCTACAAATTCTCTGTTTCTGATATCTTCGACAATCATTCTAATTTTTCTGCCATCTTCTGACATCAGATTGTCTTCAGAACCGTAACTCATATTGTCAATGACAGTAATTTCGTGTTCCTGACTGAGCACATGCGCACATTGAGAACCAATAAAACCTGCGCCACCTGTAATGAGTATTTTCATGACTTCTTCTTTAAAATGAAATTTGCAATCTCAAGCCAGCCATCGACGACGTACCTATCTTCTAGTGAACTATCAAAATTTTCAACGTTGCTGAAAAAGTCTCCTACAAGCCACTTGCATCTAGTAACTTGCTGTAATGACATTGCAGGTTCGACAAAATCTACACAATAAATTTCTTCTAGTTCTTCTCCTAGCATCTTGTCAATTGACAAAGCCAAATGTGACTTTCCGCTGCCGACGTCTAGTAGTTTTTTGGCTTGAAATCCAACGAGTCGATGCTTTGCATGATAGTTGCCTCCATTTCAATTTTGCTCATGTTCCGGATTCGAAATCAAATTTAATATGTCTACGTACTTTTAAAGGTCATTTCTGTCAATGTTTCTCACAATTCTGTTCATTTAGAAACGCCTATTATGTCGTTCAATAATTCACCTAATTCATCAGCGTCTCTCCTGATGTTTAAAGCATCACAGCACTTGTAAGGGTTAGTACGAGAATAGTCATTGACAATAATTCTCTGTGAATGAAGCATCCCATACAAAATCTGAT
>Ga0194123_10003835_pt1 | contig 17666 bp, 17 predicted proteins | sample TA2MahsurfametaG_5_FD_155479 | JGI IMG/M metagenome (GOLD analysis project Ga0194123, IMG submission 155479) | Freshwater microbial communities from Lake Tanganyika, Tanzania - TA2015023 Mahale A surface | ecosystem: Environmental > Aquatic > Freshwater > Lake | place: Tanzania: Lake Tanganyika... | reverse complement strand
AAGACTGTTCATATATTATTGATGGATACAGATGAGGAGAACAAAGACAAGAGGAATGCAGAAAACCTACTTAAGTCTTATGAACAAGTTTTTAAAAACGCTGAAGGTGAAACTTTTTTCAATTGTGAATTGAAACTATACAGATTTGTTCCTGACTATTCTAAGGATAGTCGAAGAAATTTTATAATAATTTCTCAACTTGAAAGGGGTGATTCAGATACAAATCATAAACTTGCGAACATTTTTTTTGAAGAGGGAGTTCAACAATTTGATTTATCACATGGATACAGAGCTCAAACTCACTTAGGTTCATATCTAATGTATCATGCATTTGTTGAAGAAATTAGGAAATCCGTGCAGGATAACGTTTATCAAGCAAATAGTGAATTATATAAATTTATTCAAGCTGTTTCAAATGCAAATAATACTGAAGCAAGAATATTTGCTTTTGGCTCCTCATTTGGGGGTACTGGTGCTTCTTCAATTCCTGTAATACCTAGAGCAATTTCAGATTGTACAAAAATAGTGACGGGAGGAAATATTTCAGGAGATAAAATCTACTATGGAGGTGTTGTGCTGTCAAGCTATTTTAAGTTCAAGCCACCTAGTGACTCTGAAAAGAAAAAAGAGAAAGTAATTGCTAACAGTCAATTTTTTACGCATAATAGTGCCTCAGCTTTAAATTATTATGTTAATGATTTTACCATATCAAAAACATATAAAAAGCTTTATTTACTTGGTTGGCCATCAAAATATAATGTTGACTTAGACGCGTATAAAGAAGATGAGTTAGGTAAAAAGAAAGAGACCGAAGTCAAAACAATAACAGGCGGTAAATCACAAGAAAATCCCGGGCATGTTCTTGAATTATTTTCAGCAACAGCTGCCTTTCATTTCTTCAGTGGTATATTTACTTCTAAATCTGAATTGGAGAGAATAAGCTCTACTCAATTTAATTATAAATCAATGGGAATTGACGAGTCTGGTAATTTAATACTAGACCCAGAAGATGTTATTTCTAATCCAGGTGATATAGATAAGGAGGTCCCAATGCATGAGGATTTTAGAAAAAACCTCATAGCTTTCTATTCATTTGGGAAAATGGTACATGCAGAATATAAGGGGAATATGATGGGATTATTGGATGATTTACGTTTATATAACTCCAACTATGATGTAAAGCCTGAAATCCTAGATAGCTTTACATATTTTTTAAATTATTTTTCACTAATTCCAAAGGGTGATGAAGGAAATGCAAGCTATTATCCAGGATGGCTCACACAATTATGTATTACATTCAAACCAAATGGGGATAAAGATTTTCTTAGTATCCCAAAAAATTTCTTCGATAAAAAAGCAGGAACTTGGACATTAGCCTACCCTGAGCTTCAAAGAAAAAATGCTAGAAATATATTTATCGAGAGATTCAAAAAAATAAACAAAAATTCTAGCGGTGATTTCAAAAAGTTTGTTGAAGATATCAGGTCTACATTGTATAGTTTTAAAATTGATTCTAAACTAGCGACTCAAGAAGATTAAATTTTTAATAATGGCAAATAATAAGAATCGGATTGCTGTATTAGCTGATAATGGAAGTTTGTCAGATGGGATTCCTAAAAGTGATACATCTTGGCACAGATTTACCCAGGTAAATAATTACGTTAATTCCATACAGCTTGCAACTCTCAATATGGAAGAAGGTTCAGATGTTTTCAGTATTTTGACTGCAGTTCCTTCACCATGGGTTAGAGCATATATGATGAAGAATGCCATAAGCTATAAGTACATAACTGCTGTTCATAAAAATCAGAAAGGAGAAGACGGGATGAAAGGTATGGATCACTTATATAGTGCTCTCCAAGATGAATACAAAGGTGTCGTTGCATGTATGGCACTTTATAATAGCAGAATTACTGTTGAAAGGGTGGATTTAAAATATAGCGATGACCTTAATTTCAATGAGTTATCATCTACTGATATTTTAAAACAAGCAAATAACATCTACGAGCTCTCTGGGGCATTTGGTAATATGCTTTTTGAACAATCAAAATTCTCAAAGCCTACCCAGTCTGATGAAGACAAAAAAAATAATCGTGTTGCCTTTCCATTTGTCCTCCTCATATCTCTTGATAATCAGGTTATAGCTGGGTCAAATCCATTGACACTTCTTTATCCTGCAGCAAATTATGATCTTAGTGAGTCAAAAATTCCTTTTTATGTTAAAGGTAGATTTAAAAACCCTATTGATCATCTTGAGCGTAAAGAGTTAGAGAGGATTTATCATTATGTAGGGCGTTTACGCAAACAGGTTAATGAATTTGAGAAACAGTTTAAAGATAATGATTTCAACATAATTGTAGTGCATTCATTTCTCAGAAATTTTCATGAGGAAGTAAAAGAAAAACTATACGAGTTAGATCCAAATTTTAATGAAAAAGTCTCTGGAATTTTAGATTCGTGTGATAAGTTTTCATCTCACAAGCCTTTTGATACTCTTTTTAACGTAGATATAAAGATTTATAAAACATCTGATGGTAGATATTTGACTGAAAATGCGAATAGAGATCTAAAAGAGTTCAATCCAGATAAGTTACTTCTTCCTGTGGAAAAATCACAAGTGTTAATGGTTGATACTAGTGATATTTCAAACGGAATGGTTTCACTTCTTTCAGCTAAAGGAGATGATGGGAAAAATTATTATTTTACTTTACCATTGAGTTCAATTGGTATAAGTGAATTTCAAAATCAAATCCATGATGTACTTGGTCTTGGAGAGCGGAAACTTGGTTATGATAAAATTTTAACAGCTACTTATTCTGTCAACGATTTTCAACTTGAGGTTACTCTTAAACTTGAGATTTCAGGATATGATACATACTTTTCAAAAAGGTATACTGTTAATAACCATAAGAAACCTATAAATACCTCAATAATTCTCTGGCCCAATTTTTATGCCAAAAATTGGTCTGAATATTATTTATACTCTGAAATTCCTCATTCAGGTAAAGGGATAAAAGCAATTCCATTGATTGCTGATGAAAACAATATTGAAAAATTGCGTTTCAAAGAGGAGGATCAACTTTATTATTTTAACGAACATTCTGATTCACCAGCAGCATGTATTGTGGAGCACGATGTTACTAAACTTAAGGAGAAAGCCGTCAAGTACGAAATTTTTAAATCCAATGTTCCTTTTTTGGGAGTTGAAATGAGGGCAAGTAGTGAGCATTATGAGGATTATAGTTGCGGGTATATAATTTTATCGAATAGAAACATTTCGGGTAAAGGTTTGAGAAATTATAGTTACGAAAGACAGGAACTTGAGCCTGTAACTGTATCTGTTGACTTTGGATCTACCAATACATCTGTCTCGATAGTTGATAAGTCAAATGTTATTAATAATCTAAGTATAAATCCTAGAAGAGTTTTCATGTTAGGGGAAGAAAAAAATGATTCAAAATCTAATGCTGGGGTCAATGAAATATTTTTCTTTCAAAATGATAAAGAATCAAAAGCATTAAGATCCGCTTTAGTTCTTCATAATACACAACGATTATCAGAATATGAGCTGCAACTCCCTCAGCCTGTTAGTGGCGGTATTCCACTTCAGGAAGTAAACGTACCGGTCAAATATGGAGATAAAGCAGTTTTAAATATTCAAATTGAAGATGAAGAGTCCAAGATAATTTATGATTTAAAATGGAAGAGAGAAGACAGATTTTTAGTTCATAAAAAAGCATACTTAAAAAATATTTGGCTCACTATATGTGCTGAATTATTTGAGCAAGGTAAAAGGCCAACACAATTAATGTGGTCTTATCCTCATGCAATGCCAAAGGATCTCCGAAGAACTTACGAGGGTATTTATGAGGAAGTTGTAAAAGATTCCTGTCCAATTAAAGGCCCAAAACCTAAAACCGCAAAAATTACTGGGGATACTAAAATGTATTCAACAGCTCTTAGCGAAAGTGAAGCTGTATGTAATTATGCATTATCAATGGGTGGTATTGGCTTGCCTGGAGGATCAATTTTCCTTGGAATTGATATAGGTGGTGTAACTTCTGATATTCTTATTCTTTCAAATGATCCAGGTGATAAAAGAGCATTACTATTGAAACAGTCGTCCGCAAAAATTGCTGGTGATAGAATTTCAAAAGCTATAGGGGCTTCTGAAAGCATTAAAAAATGTATTAATCACTTTCTAAGACGTGAAGGAATAAACATTTTGGGAATGAAGGATATGGATAGCATAACAGCTCCGTATTATACTAATCTTCTATTTGAAAAACTTGAGATAAATCAAGATTTAGAAAGATCTTTTTATTCGGAACTTTGGGATCCCGAAAATGAAGAGTTAAGCCGTGATCATACAAGAGGATTAATTGCAATTGCTTCATATATATGTGGCCTTCTTTTGTTTCATTCTGGTCAATTGACTGCAAGTGTAGTAAAGAATAATATTGAGAATGAAAATTCAAGCTTGGGGTTGAATAAAGGCTTGAATCTACATATATCGACATTTGGGAAGGGCGGAAAGTTATTTGACTGGCTGCCTGTTGCGCTAGGCGAGGAAACAGCTTTGAAATATTATAAATCATGCTTCTCTAGAGGGTTAGAAATTTATGAATTCCCTGATTTAAAAACTAAAGAAGGCGTTCTGAAAAACTTCAATTATCATGTTAAGAAAGAAAATCTTAAAATGGAGGTTTCTCTGGGACTTGCTTCTCCAAGAGGTATGATGCAGAAATCAGAATTTGCTGACTTTGAAATTCTAGGAGAGTATGGTTATAATTATGATGATACTGGTAAGTCAATTAGTATGAATTGGAACACTCCAATGGAAAGTAAATATATTTTTGAACTTGGCGAAAAATTACATTTTCCAATAACTACTCCAGATCCTCAAAATCCTACAGGTTTAAAACGTTTTGATCAATTCTTAAATGAGTATATTTCATTAGTTCGTGAATGGGATTTATTTGATTACTATAAACTAAATGATAAGGCTAATAAGTTTGTAGAGATTAATCTAGAGAATTATGTGAAATCGGATGAAGATTGGGTTGCTAATAATTTATTACGAACCAGAACTAAGAATGAAGCAGAATTCAGATTTTCGAGTTCTCCATTTTTGTTTCAAGGTATGTGTTTTTTAGATGAAGTATTAATGAAATCTATTTATGGGATGAGCGATAAATAGGTTTTTATTTTATGAACCATATCATTTTATCTTCTAATCTAAATTAATTTTAATTTCTTTTAGGTATTAATATCAATTTAATTAAGATTTATTAGTACTTATGATTATTTAAATAGTAATTGAATGCTATTGTTCCTTATAAAAATTAACAATTGTTCAAATCTATTAAATAGATTCTTAAAATGAAATATTATAATTAATACAAAATGAGACCATCTAAAAATCAGCTCTATAAAATTTCTATTTCCATTTTATTAATATCTCTTATAGTATATATTATTTACGAAAAAAATCAGCTTGCTTCATTTAAACTAGATAATAATTCTCAAAAAAATACACTTGAAAATGAAATATTAGTTTTAAAGAGTCAATTTCAAGAAAAAGACCGATTATCTAAAAATTTAGAAGTTAGATTAAGTACTTATCAAAAGTATGATCAATTTATACAACTTTCCAGGTTAAGAGATTCGATAACCACGGCACTACCATTTAAATATGGACAGAGAGTTTTGATTTTACCTGATTCATTACCTGGAATTATAAATTCAATATCTATAAATGCAAATGCCAGTGAGTATTCAATTAAATATATTGTAAAAATGAAGGATAATAAATATTCCCCCTTTTCAGTAAGTGACTTAATAATTCAATAATTTTGACTTATAAATATTTTTTATTGATATAAACATAATTTACTAACATCACAAATTTATTTATATGTTATTTGGAAACCTACGAGATTTTTCTGAAGCAATAATTAAAGGCGATAAATATAAAGCACCTCAAGGAAATTTGAGGGACTTGGCTGAAGCGATAATAAAAGGCGATAAATATAAAGTGCATTCTGGTCCTTTGCGTGAATTTGCAGATGCTGTGATTTCACGCGATAAATACAAAGTCTCCAATTCTGAATTAAGAGGGCTTGCTGAAGCTTTAATTACCGGCGATAAGTATAAAGCTCCATCTTCCTTAAGAGGTTTAGCGGATGCAATAATTACTGGCGACAAGTATAAGGCCTAGAGATTAAATTTAAATTTACTTAAGATTCTATATAGGAATTTTCTTTCCGATTTTCTTAAATTTTAAACCCGAAATGTAATAATGCGTAAATTATTCATATTCATAATACTACATATTATAAATTAATATCTTAGCCCTAATAAAGTTTGTTTTAAGTCTCAAATTATATTATTCTGTGATGAGAAAAAATCATTAACTTGTTTAAACGTATGACTACGAGAATAATAACATACATCACGTTTATTTTTATTTTATTTATTGTTTCCTGCAAAGAAATAAGAGAGGAAAGTCTTAAAAGTAATTTAACGAGTATCGTGAGTGAAACAGAAAGAAATTATAAACAGTTTTCTCCTGATGATTGGGCAAAAAAAGATGAGGAGATAGAAAAAGTATTGAACTCAGATTATTACCCCTATCGAGATGAAATGGCAGAAAATAAAAAAAGAGAAATAAATGAATTAGTTGGTAAGTATTATTCATTTAAGGTTAAATCAGGTATAATTGGTTTAAAGAATATTATTAAAGATGGGGTTCAGCAGTTAGAAACAATTGTAAATGAACTGTCAACTGACTCTACATTATTAAAGTAAACTACATGAAAAATCTAATTAAATTGTCTATTGCTTTTTCTTTAATTTTTATTTTAGGCTGTAAATCTGAAGAAGAAAAAAAGCAAGAACTAATATTTTCTATAAATGAAACTTTTTGTCAAGATATCAGGAGTATAATTAAAAAATCCATAAATGAGATGACTTTTGGTATTGGGGGCTCAGTATATGAGTCATTGGTTACGAAATCCCAAGAAAAAGAAATATTTTGCGATCAAATAGTTCCTGTATTAAAAAAAGATCTTAATGACCTTACACTCCCAGAATTAGAAAAAATTCAACTAAGTACAACTGAAAAAAATAAATTTATTTTAAGAACAATTGTTTCACACAAAGATGACCTATTAAAACAATATGAAAAGTATCAGCCAGAAGTTAAAAAATATGCAGATATATTATTTGAATTTGCAACAAAAAAAACATCTCAAAACTTATAGGCTAATAAATTTATATTGAGCTATTTTAAATAAGTAGTCTTTTGATTCACAGGTGAATATATTTTTAAACCAAAAACTGATAAATATGTTTTGTAAAAATTGCGGAAAATAAATAGACGATAAAGCTGCAATCTGTATTGGATGTGGCGTAGCCACTTCAAATGCATCTTCCAATGTCACTCCTGATGGTCAATTTGATTGGTTAGTTACAATGCTACTTTGTTTTTTTCTTGGAGTGCTCGGTGTTCATAGTTTTTATACTAAAAAAACTGGAATTGGCGTTGCTCAATTACTAACTTTCGGAGGTTGTGGTATTTGGGCATTAATTGATTTCATTCAAATTCTCACTGGTTCGTTCAGAGATGGTAACGGTAATGCGCTTCATAGAAAATAGATTTTCAAATTTATTTTTCTACTCTATTCCTTTGATGATTTGGCTGATTGATTATGATGTGAATTCAATTTTGGATCAGTCATTTTCTTTTTGTATATTTAAAAACGTTTTTAGTGAAGAGTGTCATGGCTGTGGACTCCTAAGAGGGTTGTCTGCAGCCTTGCATTTAGATTTGCTTTTAATATAAATCAACTAAATATAATTACAATTCCATTAGTTATTAGTATATATATAAGCCAAATTGTTAAAAAGAATAATTTTTATTTCAGATCAATAAAAAATCTTTGAATCATTCACTGCGTTAATTCCAATATAAATTCTTATATATTATTGATAAATGATAGTAATGTTTGTGAATAATACTAAAAGTGAAAATATTTTATTATTTACCTCAGAATAACCAAGCGATACAGAAAAAAATATATAAGTTAAATGGATATCATATCATAATTTAAAATCTTAGACTAATCGTAAGTCACTTTGAATCCTTAAATAGATAGCTGTTAATATAATACCATTCTAAAAAAAATATTTTTAATTCGAGAAAACAGGTTTATGGTAAGACTATCACGATTGTTTTTAATTATATTTATCTTAAATTTTAATAATGATCTCTACTCTCAGCGAATCGATACTGTTATAGATAAAAAAATTTATAAGTCTTTTTATTCATATCAATTAAAATCACCATATTATGTTATATATTATCTTCATATGGGTGGTGGAGATTGTTCAAGAAATAAATTAAGTTTTAAATCAGAGTACAAATCAGCATCAAGCAGTGATTATACAAAAAGTGGATTTGATAAAGGCCATTTGGTTAATGCTGAAGATTTTGCCTTCGATTGTAGTATAGAGAAGTTAACATTTTCTTTTTATAACTGCATACCCCAACATCCAAAGCTTAACCGAGGATCATGGAAAAGCTGGGAAAGTACTATAAGAAAAGAAAGTCAGGTGGAGCGCCTAAAAATATATACCGGCGCTATATATGGTCCTAAATCTATTGGAAATGGTGTGAGAGTCCCTTTATATTGTTGGAAGGTAGTATATAGTACAAAAACTGGTTTAATAAAACATTCATTACTATTTACTAATGATGATAGTCAGACGGTAAAGCGTGTAACCATTTCACAATTAAAACAGCTTCTGCAGCATGAAATATTCTTTAATCCGAGCTGAACAACTATAATTAAATTTAGATTTAATAATTTATATGAATCATCAATATTATTGAAGAACATAAAATAAATAAAACAAAATAAAATTAGGAATGAGATTTAATTTACAATCACTAGTATTAATATTTTTGGCATCTGTATATCAATCTTGCAGTTATTTTGAATTAGGCAGATACTCAAATTGGGAGGACTTTGAGAAGGAGACTCAGGTAGATCTTTTCATTGGCAAAGAAAAACTTTACAAAAATACATCTAGTATTAACCTAGAAGATATAAAAAAAAGATTCTGAAATCCAATAGACAGTATTAATTATATTGAAAAATTTAAGAAAGATACTATACAATATACTGGGCTACTAGGTAGGGATATTATTTCAATCAATACATATGATCGATATTCAAAAAAAGTACCCCCAATTATCTAAAAATTGTATGATAAATATTTATATCAATCCGAACCATATAAGTATGAATTGCGCGATGCTTACTATGATGAAGTAAAAAAATATCAATATACTTATAATGAATCTAGACATGATCGGTTGTCTCGTATCAAAAAATTAATTCCAACCTGGAATCAGAATTATATAGATGAATCAAAATATAAAGAATTTTACGACCACGGTGAGGACGGTTTAAATCTTGACATTATTTATCATAATTGCATTGAATATCAATTTCTTTTAGCTGATAAGGTAACGAAGCAAAGTGTTTATGGTAAACCAACAAATGGGGATGATCCTAATGAATCTATAAGTGTGTTCGGTTCTGTTTATGTAGATTCAAATTATATGCTTGTAGCCACTAATTCATTTTATAGAGTAGAAGCAGATAAATACAGTGCATTAAGAAAGAATGATACAAAAAGAAACATAGCTTTTTTATCCATATTTATATGCCTGATTATTTTATTATATATATACAGTAAATGTAAATTTAGAAAAAAGCAACAAGAAAATTTATTATTATTAGAGCAATCATTATCAGATGTAAGAGAATATCGAATAGTGAGGGGAGGACTAAGTTTTACTCTATACAACACACATATTTAAAAGGAAAAAATTCGGAAGAGAAAATTACTGAAATTCAAGAACGATTAAAACTTACATTAAATTGTAATAGTTGTAATAAACCTTCATTTGTAAAGGAATCAATTATGATTGAAGATCAAGACACAAGTAAGTATATGTCTCATGGTCGATATAACAAAGATGGTAGTTTAGATAAACGATTCAACACAGAATTTAATTATTCAACTACATATTACTATAAAGCTACTTGTGAACACTGTAATCGTGTGTTTAAATTTTCTGATACAAAAAAACTCATCTAAGGATTGAACAAATCTTAAGATACTTAATTATCAATATAGAGTTTTAAAGATTAATAATTTTATTAAGAAATAGATATCTAAATTATATTTAGATTATATAATTACATATACTTATATTTACAATAGCTGTTTTTTTTATTCTTATTTTAATTTTTATCTCTTTTTCTGACTAGAAAAAGTCTTTTGGGGTTATCAAGTTATAAATATATTATAGAGAAATACACGTTATTTTGAATAATTATACAGATTAAAAAAAATATTGTAAATTGATTACCATGTATCTCTTTAATAATTCATAAGTTTTTACTTTTTACGATTATAATTTATTTAATGCGTTCAATAATCTTTGTTCTTCTTCAATCTATTTTAATTTCAAATCTTTATTCACAAATTCTAAATATTGATAGAGAAGGCTTAAATGATTCCATTTACAAGCCATGGATGATATCTAGTTCATTTGCTTTAACATCAGATAAGCAAAAGAATAATATAATAGATGTTTCATCCAATTTTGAAATAAACCGAAATCTTAAAAATAATTATACAATTATTGGAATTATAAAAAATGATGGAGTTTATTATGGTAAAACTATAATCCAAAATGAAGGCCAATTACAATTAAGATATAGGGATTTGGATAAGAGAAAAATAAGTATGGAGTCTTATTTGCAATATCAGTGGAATGGTGCATGGGGTATGGAATATAGAAAAATAATTGGTTCAAATATGCGATTTAGATTTTTGGAAAAACGAAAAGCTGACCTCTATGTTGCTGTTGGTTTATTTAATGAGAGTGAAAAATGGAATTGGCAAGGTGTATCAAAAGAATTAGTGCCTATTAATGCAAAAGATATATCAAAAACAGTTTACCGTCTAAATACTTATTTTAAATATTCTATAAAACTAATAGACAAATTAGATTTATCAACGATAAGTTACATCCAATATCCCTTAAATAATAATATTTTAAAACCTCGTTGGTATTTGGAAAGTAATTTATATGTAGAGGCCAATAAACATTTGCATTTTTTGGTACATTGGGACCATATACGCGATAATAATAGGTATGTACCTATTGATAAATTTTATTATTCTTTTTCTACTGGCATCCAAATAAATTATTGATTTATGGAACATATAGCTGTTTCTAGGTATATTATTAAAATTATTGGTTTGCTCGGTGAATTTGATCAAAAAGTTGATTATAAAATATTTATCGATGAAGGTTATAAAATTGATCTTGGACCAACTATGGGAAGTTGTGCACCCGACAATACAAAAATTCAATTTTTGAGAGATTATTTTTACCCAAATTTCAGGAAAATAATGTTTTTGGATGATACTGACTCTGGTACATATAGATTGCAAAAAACTAATCTTCCAACTGTTGAGTTTGTATATAAATATGATGAGAGTTTATTTACTAATTATAGTGTCAATATTTTAAATTCTGAAATATATGTATTTGAGAGATATCTTGGAATATTTTCTTTATCACTAGCTTTTGATGAAAACCAAATAATCGACCTAAATGACTTCAGTAATCTTTTAAGTATAGTCAGAAACTTTAATAGTATTACAAACGAAGGTTTAGAGTGGCATTCATGGATTTCTAAAAATATATTATGTAACCGCTTGTTACGTGGCCCTTCGGTAAAATCTGATGAATATTCCGGCTCAAAATTTAAATTGTATACTGTAATAGATTTGAAAAATAATCCAGTTGATAGATCACATATTCTTTTTGATTTGTCCACAACCTCTCCTCTAGGGTCAGCATCTGGTAAAACATTGATGTCACCAGACCCTATCTATGTAAATTCTTTATTGAATAATAAAATATCAATTTTTCAAAATTGGGAAGCACTTCCCCTCTATGATAGTTTTACATGTATTGGTATGAATCAGCTATTAAAAAATTGGCAATATGACTCATGGAATGAGACCTATTTTAGAATTTATGTGTATAGAGTATTTTTTAAGTATAATCTATATCTATATAATTCTGCAATTTCCTTGAATATTGAAAGTCCAATTAAACTTCGAGATAAATTTGAAAAGTTTTTAAATAAGTATAATCTTAGTCACATATCTTTTAATTTTTTAGCTAATGAAATTTATCGAAAATCCGGCAATGCACTTGAGTTAGACTCAGAGTTACATTCTTTTCGTGAAATTATAAATAACTTATCTAAAACTATACAGGAAGAAAAACAGGCGAAGACAAATATTTTATTACAAGCTGTAACTATACTTACTACTATTTCATCACTTGGGCCTTTAATAGATTTTATAAATCAGTTTAAGCATTATTTGAATTTGCCTAATTATATTTTTAACACTGCTCTTTTAATATTCTGTATACTTCTCTCTACAGGAATTATATATTTTCTCTTCCCCAATAAATTAAAATTATTATGGAAAAAGAGAAAATTGAGGTAACTGTGGGAACTAAATTCCACATGGTAAGACATTTTAGCCAGATATCCTCTAATTATATTTCAGATTTGACACAAAATGGATATAATCTAGAGAATATATCAGAGCAATTTAAACTACCAAGTTCTCGTTTCTACCCTGAATTTGCAAATAGTATTGATGAAATAATAAATAAACTTTATTTATTTGGTTTTTCTACTCATCAAAGTATAAATGGCAATAATGTTTTACTTTGCTCTGTACCCTCAAGTAAATATTCAAAAGGAATTGGTACAAATGTAGTAATTGAAAAAAAATCTCTTCCAAAAAGCCACTTATCTACTTTGTATTTTGAAAATAATCGTGGTTATCCAATTCGTCATTTAAAATTAACGTCTTTACCATCAACTAATAAATTTTATGTAATCATAAAACCTATTGCGACAAGTTATATTTTAATTACTGCCTTTCCTGGTACTTTAGCTTTACCTGTACCAAATAAATCAATGAATAAAATTGTCTATAATAAATGTAAACTATTCTGGGATCAACATGTAATACTGGTATAATAAACTACAGCACCATTCATATTTAATTATAATTCAAATTTTACTTAAAATAAGGTCGGATCAATAATTATTTAGGTAGGACAAATAATCTTGCAACTTGTTATAATTATTAGACTCATCAATTAAATCATTTAAGATCACATTTTAATAATCTATTTTGACTTTATTCAATATTGTATTCATTTCAGGGGAATACCAATCTTTAAATTCATTCATAAATTTTCTTAATTCAAAACTGTAATTTAACTGACCTACAATAAAATTCTCCCATCTTAACCATATATGATTTGGAATATTTTCTTTTTGTAGTGTTACATTATCACAATAGTTTGCAATCATCTCACAGCATATCAAAACTTGTACTTTATTTTCATAGTCTGAATCCATTTTCTTGTTATTGTAAATAAAATCATATAAATACGTGTTACTGAATATCATATTTAAAATTTCGTAGGAAAGTCCACACATACTTGTGTATGTTTCACCCCTAGTAGCTAGTGCTTGTTGGGTTATTTGTTTTATTACAAAGTAAAAACCAATAATGTTTACAATTATCGATAAAATAGAAAGTAATGTTTGAAAATCCATTTTTTTATTATTTAGTCTATATTAATATTTACTTTATATCTTTTAGTTTCGGTTTCAACTCTTCGGTTAATCTGATAATAGAGGCAAATACACCCTCATAGTAAGCGTCAATTCTAAAAAATGGTTTAATCGTTTCGTCAATAACAATTTTTAATTGTTCTGTTGTATATATTTTTTCTATACCTTTTCCAGGTTGGATATATATTTCTCTGCTTTCTTTATTTATAACTATTATAATACCATTATCAAGATATTTTTTCCCAACACCCCACTTGTTTCCAATACTCTTAGCGAATTCATTTATTTTAAGATCACCTTTCATTCTATTAGTGATTGAGATAATAGCAAATTCGATTAAAGTATGCTTCTCTATATACTGAATAAGATTATTTAATTTATTTTCCTCTATGTCTGAAAATATATTGCTATAGTCGCTAGTATAATTAATGGGTTCAGGAAGTAAAATTTGACTACTACGAGATGTAATTTGACAATAATTCAAATTACAAAAAGTTAAAAGCACACTAAGAAAAAATATTCTATATGTTACAATTTTAATTTTCAAAAGAATATTTTTAAGCGAATAAATAAATACTTCCTGCAAAAATTAACGGGAATATGAATCTTGAAACTTGATCAATTCTTTGAGCAAGTAATATTTTCTTTTCATCGCCACTTTTATCTAAATAAAAAGTATAAAGTGATTCACCCATTGAAAGTGCAATTAGAAAATAACAACTGTAAAATACTTTATCAACATAAATAATATATCCGATTTCAGGTAGATCTGAATTGACTGATAACTGAAATGCGATAGCACTTAGAAGGGAAGTTACAGTTAATCCCGCTGCTATATCTATTTTATCCGCTGGGATAAAAAAGACAAAATATACTAAAAATAGAATAATAGCTAAAGGAATAATAAGCTTGGTTATAAATGGGAAAAATGAACGATTTATTGATATACCAATATTAAGTCTACTGTAAATTGATTCATTTGGAAATTCAGGATCTCCAAAATTTGAATTGTATATACCTTGTTGTGTAGTGATTTCAGACTTCGATATATTAAAGTTTGTATTTTTTGTTTTAAGTAAGTCATTAGACAAGCCAAAATATTTTGAATCTGCTCCTGATTTTATATACGAATTTGAATCCACGCTAAAAGTTAATTCACTAGAGGGAATTAAAGAATTCTCAATTGTAATGTTTAATGATTGAATATCAAATGGGTAAGAACTGTAATCTGGATTAAAATAAAAATCTCCTTGATGATAACCTGTATAGTAGTTGTAGTTTTCAGGCAATAATTTATGTTCTTGAATTTCTGATGACGTTCCTCCCACATCTGATTGACACGCATTTACATATTCTATATTAGTTATTGTTTCATTACTCCATCCGGATTTTGCACTATCATTTTTAAATCGGATCCACCAGTAAAATTCAGCATAAAATGTACCTTCTTTAAAATTTGGCACAACCTTCTTTAAAAAAAGACCATATGTTACTTCTACTTTTTCCTTTTGAGAAATGTTATTTTGAGAGAAAGTACTTAATCTACAAAATAGAAAAAATACAAAAATTAATAGAATGTGTTTCATTTTATAGTTTTGATTTTTATAAAGTTAATCGATAATAATATTATTTATTTAAAAAATCGTATAAATGTCATTTGCTTTAATTTGTAAGGCTCTATTAGACTATTAGCATCTTATTGAATTGAATTAGTCAGTTATAAGAATGTTTTTATATTAAATATTAATAATTAATTCGCTTCCATAATTATGCATATTTTGATTTACATTTGGACGTGAAATAAACAGATGATATCTTACAGATAATTACTTGATTATGTTACTCATTAAACATGCAATATTGTTTTTCCCATTATTTACATTTTTGTTTGAGTCCAACTTAGTTTTTAGTCAAAAAAAAGGAGATACAATAAAAATTAGCCCCATAAGACTATCGCATTACGTAAATTCATCATCTCATGAATATTTGCCCCTTCCCGTATCGAATGGAATAATATTTTCTGGTATGGACCGTACAGGCAATTTTGATTTTAAAATTGATTTTACTAAATCAAAAAATGCTGGTGGAGAGGATATTTATTTTAGTCTTTCAAAAAATGGTGTATTTGAAGATGCCCTACCAATTAATCAGTTAAATACAAATAGACATGAAGTTGCCACATACGTTTTTTCTGACGGATCATTATTAATTTCAGGGAATTATGATGAAAATATGGGGCCTTCAATATATACATCAATTGAAGGGGCTGCAACCACAGATCTTTTTAAAGCAAAAAAAAGAGATGGGGTGTATAGAATTATACATTATCCCGAACCTTTAAATTCTATTTACAGTGAATTTGATGCTATAAGTAACAAAGAGGAGAGTTTCATTATATTTTCTTCTGACAGACCAGGTAATAAGGGTCAATATCATAAAAAAGGTTGGAAGTGGAATGATTGTTTTTGGGGGAATACGGATATTTATATTTCATTTAGAGATGGATATGAATGGACTGCCCCTTTGAATTTAGGGTCAAAGGTTAATACACCTTATGCTGAGCGTACACCTTGGATTTCTGGCGACTTGAAAAGACTCTATGTAAGTTCAAATGGATTTAAATCGGGTAAAAACGATATGGATGTTTATGTTTTTTACAGAGAAGATATAAATAATTGGACAAATTGGATAGGTCCAATTTCTCTAACTCAAGTTAACACTGATTTGGATGAGTGGGGTTATAAAATAGACAATAATGATATACAGTATTTTGCCCGCTCTTTGAAATTAAACTATGAAAAAAATTTGAATATTGATGGAGGATTTAGGGAAACAAATTTTAGATCAAATTATAAAATATATGGTGCTCAGTCAGCTTCATTTATAAAAAACACCAACACTGATATTTTTATAATCCCAACGAAAAATACACCAATTGTAACACTATCAGATGTGTTATTTGATTTCAACTCTCATAAAGTAAAGAAATCTATGTTAGAGACTATCGACAATATAGCTGATTTGTGTAAACAGAATCCCAATAAAAGAGTATACATATATGGGTATACTGATGAAGTGGGATCTGTAAATTACAATAATACCTTGTCTCAAAAAAGGGCACAAGAAATTGAAAAAATGCTTCATGATTTACAAGTTCAAAATATCATTATATCAATGGGAAAGGGTATTTCAGAAAATAGTATTAAAGGGAAAACAATTGATTCAAAACTAAAACGAAGGGTGGAAATATATTTAGATTAGTGATCGTACTTTTTAATAGTATATCTATACTTTTTTAAACAATCAATGGCAACCCAATTCAAATTCGATATATTAAATCTTGTAAGAAAGGAGTTATTACTCAAATCTATAGAGTGCTTTGGTGAAAAAAAATATTCTATAAGAGAAAAAATATTTAACAGAAGAAAGTTTATAAGTCAGATTACACAAACTACACTTACTTCTTTTACTGCTTCCTCTTTAATTTCATCTTGTACCCAATTAGCTGGATCAAGAAATTATTCAACTATAGGTATAATAGGTGCTGGTATAGCTGGGTTATCGGCAGCTGATGAATTGATAGATAAAAATGTAGATTTTAAAATATTTGAAGCAAGCTCAAGAGCCGGGGGAAGAATTTTCACCCTAAATAATATAATTGCAAATAACGTTAATGTAGAGATGGGTGGAGAATTTATTGATTCTAACCATGAGGATATATTAAGATTAGTCAAAAAATATAGGTTGAGTTTAATTGATATCGAATCAGAAATAAAAAAAAATAATTTAATAAAGAATTCATATTTTATCAATAAAAAGTTTATAGATGAAAAAATATTATTAAGTGAATTTAAAAAATATACCAAATCAATATTATTCGACATTGATCAACTCGATAAT
>Ga0194123_10003834_pt1 | contig 17673 bp, 12 predicted proteins | sample TA2MahsurfametaG_5_FD_155479 | JGI IMG/M metagenome (GOLD analysis project Ga0194123, IMG submission 155479) | Freshwater microbial communities from Lake Tanganyika, Tanzania - TA2015023 Mahale A surface | ecosystem: Environmental > Aquatic > Freshwater > Lake | place: Tanzania: Lake Tanganyika... | reverse complement strand
GTCCCGGACGCCCGCGGCCGCTTCGGCCAGTTCGGCGGAATGTATGTCCCGGAGACGCTGATGACCCCGCTCCTGGACCTGACCAAGGCCTATGACGAGGCCCGGCGCGACCCGGCCTACCAGCAGGCTTTCGCGGACATGCTCCGGGATTACGCCGGCCGTCCCACCGGACTTTACCACGCCGAATCGCTGACGAAGCACGTCGGCGGCGCCCGCATCTACCTCAAGCGCGAGGACATGCTCCACACCGGGGCGCACAAGATCAACAACGTCATCGGCCAGGCCCTGCTCGCCGTGCGCATGGGGAAGAAGCGCATCATCGCCGAGACCGGCGCCGGCCAGCACGGCACCGCGACCGCCGCCGTCTGCGCCCGGTTCGGCCTAAAGTGCGTCATCTACATGGGCGCCACCGACATGGAGCGCCAGGCCCTCAACGTCTACCGCATGCGCCTCATGGGCGCCGAGGTCCGCGGCGTCGAAGCCGGCCAACGCACGCTCAAGGAGGCCGTCAACGAGGCCATGCGCGACTGGGTGACCAACGTCCGCGAGACCCATTACATCCTGGGCACCGCGTACGGCTCCCATCCGTATCCGATGATGGTCCGCGATTTCCATCGCATCATCTCCGTCGAATCCAAGCAGCAGATCCTGCGCGCCGAAGGCCGGCTGCCCGACGCCATCGTCGCCTGCGTCGGCGGCGGCTCCAACGCCATCGGCGCCTTCTTCGAGTTCCTGGATGAGCCCGGCGTCCGCCTCATCGGCGTCGAAGCCGGCGGTCGCGGCATCGCTCGCGGCGAGCATGCCGCACGTTTCGCCGGCGGACGTCTCGGCGTCCTGCAGGGTTGCATGACCAACATCCTGATGGACGGAGAAGGGCAGATCGAGGGCACGCATTCGGTCTCCGCGGGCCTGGATTACGCCGCGGTCGGCCCGGAACATGCCTATTACCGGGAGAAGGGTCGCCTGGAATTCGGTTACGCCACCGATGACGAGTGCCTCGAGGGCTTCCAGCTGCTTTCCCGCACGGAAGGCATCATCCCGGCCCTCGAGTCGAGCCACGCCGTCGCCTATGGGGTGAAGCTCGCCGCGAAGCTGCCGAAGGAGCAGGTGGTCATCATCAATCTTTCGGGACGCGGCGACAAGGACGTGTGGAGCGCGGCGCGCGCGATGGGCACCGAGATCAAACTCTGACCATGGCGGCGGCTTCTATGACGGGATTCGGACGGGCGGAGATCGATCTCCCCGGCGTCCGCCTGTCGGTCGAGATCGCCGCGGTCAACCAGAAGAACCTCCAGGTCTCGGTCTTCGGCCCGGAAGCCTGGCCGGCGCTGGAATCGACCGCCTCCGCCTGGATCCGCGCCCGCCTGCAGCGCGGCAAGGTCACGGCGCGCGTGACGCAGGCGGCCGCTTCCGCGCAGACTCGCCAATGGGACGCGGAGGCCGTGGCCGGCAGTCTCGACGAACTCTCCAAGCTCGCCGGGCGCTGCGGCGTCAACTTCACCCCGGACGCCGAGCTTTTGCTCCGCCTGGCTGAGACCAGCCGTCGGCCGACGGCGGCGATGCCCCCGTTGGCCGAAGTCGAGACCGTCGTCCATCAAGCCTTCGACGCGGCCTTGGGCCAGCTCATCGCCATGCGGCAGGCCGAAGGCGCCGCCTTGGCCAAGGACCTGGAAGGGCGCCTCGCCAAGATGGCCGCGATGGTCGGCGAGATGGAGGCCGCCGAGAAGTCCGCGCCGGCTCGTCATCGCGACGCTTTGCTCAAGCGGCTCAAGGAAGCCGGGCTGTCTCTGGACGTGACCGACGAGAGGGTGCTCAAGGAACTCGCGTTGTACGCCGACCGGTCGGACATCACCGAGGAGGTCGTCCGTCTCCGGAGCCATGTCGCCCAGTTTTCGACCGAACTCGCCCTGCCTAACGGCGGTCGGAAGCTCGATTTCCTGATCCAGGAGCTGCTCCGGGAGGTCAATACCATCGGCAGCAAGGCCTCGGAAATCGCCACGACCAAGCTGGTTTTGGAGGCTAAAACCGAGATCGAGCGTATCCGGGAGCAGGTCCAGAACCTGGAATGAGGTTTTTCAGGGTGCGGTGTTGCAACCGTCGCTTTCCCATGCCTTTGTCTATCAACACTTACGCAACGTCATGTCCAACAACCTCACCAAGCGCGACATCGTCCTGAAGATTTTCACGGACAAGGGTTACCCCCAGAAGCATATCCGCGACTCGGTCCAGATGACCTTGGACGCGATCAGCGAAGCCTTGCTCGCCGGTCGTGACGTCGAGCTCCGCAATTTCGGCGTCTTCCAGGTCCAGGTCCGCAAGAGCCGCATCGGCCGCAATCCGAACCGTCCGGAGACGGACGTCGTGATCCCGAAGCGCGCGGTCATCAAGTTCAAGGCCGGCAAGGAACTGAAGGCCAAGCTGAAGTCGATCGACGTCGAGAAGCCGAGCCAGCCGCAGCAGTAATCCGCGCCGCGATGTCCGACATCCGAACGCTCCCCGGCTTCCGGGAGTTCTATCCTGAAGACCGCGCGGTCCTCGGTCACATCATGGACGTCTGGCGTCGCGCCTGCCGTCGTTACGGCTTCCGCGAATGGGAATCCCCCGTGCTCGAGCCGCTCGAACTCTTCACCGAGAAATCGGGCGAGGAGATCGTCCGCCAGCTCTTCAACTTCGAAGACAAGGGCGGCCGCAAGGTCAGCCTCCGCCCGGAGATGACGCCTTCGCTGGCGCGCATGGTCGGCGCCAAGGCCAACGGCATGCCCAAGCCGATCCGCTGGTTCGCGATCGGCGAGAACTACCGCTACGAGAAGCCCCAGAAGGGACGTCTCCGCTCGTTCTACCAGCTCAACGCCGACCTGCTCGGCGAAGCCGGCCCGGCGGCGGACGCCGAGATCATCGCGCTCTGCGCCGACTGCCTCCTCGGCTTCGGCCTCACCCAGCAGGACTTCCGCATCCGCGTCTCCGACCGCACGCTCTGGTTCCGCTACCTCGCCAGCCTCGGCGTGCCCGAGGCCCAGGCCGTCGCCGTGCTCGGCGTGGTTGATAAACTAGAACGCGGTTCGCCCAAGGATCTCCTTGACGCCATGACGGCGGCGCTCGCCGGGACTTCCGTCGATCCTGTGAAGGCGTTGGAGTCCGCCCGCACTTTCGCGAACACGAAGTCGCTCGCCGACATCGAGCAGCTCGCCGCCGGCGACGCCGCGATGACCGAGCGGGTGGCCGACTGGAAACATCTCCTCGGCACGCTCACCACCATGGGTTTCGGAGAGTGCGTCGCCATCGACCTCACCATCGTCCGCGGTCTGGCCTATTACACCGGCTTCGTCTTCGAGGCCTTCGAGACCGGCGGCGAAGCGCGCGCCCTCGCCGGCGGCGGTCGCTACGACGCCTTGGTCAAGAAACTCGGCGGCCCCGACCTCCCGGCCGTCGGCTTCGGCATGGGCGACGTCACCATGCGCGACCTGCTCGAGCTCAAGAAGCTCATCCCGGCCTACGCCGACGGCCCGGACTTCTTCGTCATGATCCTCGGCGACGACGCCCGCCAGGCGGCCTTGGAGGACATCGCGAACCTCCGCCGCGCCGGCTTCCGCGTCGAGTACAACCTCAAGGACGGCAAGTTCCCCAAGCTCATCCAGGCCGCCGAAGTCGCCGGCTCCAAGTATGCGCTCGTCTACGGCGGCAGCGAGGTCGCCAAGGGCGTCGCCAAGGTCCGAAGCCTCGCGGACCGCGTCGAAGCCGAGGTGCCGCGCACGGACCTCGTCCCGGCCCTGCGCGCGGTGCTCGAGGAAGGCATGCGGGCCATCCAGCCCTGAGGCCATGACGGAGCAGACGCGCCAGTACCAGGCCATGGCGAAGACCGCCTCCTGGACGATGGTCTCGCGCGTCCTCGGGCTTTTCCGCGACCAGCTGACCACCGCCGTGTTCGGCGCCTCGGCCATCGGTTCGGCGTTCTTGTTCGCGTTCACGATCCCGAACCTGTTCCGGCGCCTGCTGGGCGAGGGGGCCCTGACCGCCGCGGTCGTCCCGGTCCTGGCCGACAAGTCCGCGCGCGACGGCAAGACATCGGCCTTCGGCTTCCTGAATTTCGTCCTCCGCAAGGCGCTGCCCTGGATGGTCGGCCTGACCTTGGTCTCCATCGGCGCGGCGCTGCTATGGTCGCTCGTCCGGCCGAAGGACGCCGCCGCCGCCGTGCTGACGGCGGTCTGCATGCCTTACATGCCGCTGATCTGCGTCGCGGCCTTGTTCACCTCGGCCGTCAACCTCAGCGGACGGTTCGGCCTGGCCGAAGTGGCGTCAGGAGTGCTCAACCTGTGCATGATCGTGGCGCTGGGCGTCGGCGGCGAAAACTTCGCCGCGACCGACATGGGCAAGGCCGTCTGGCTGAGCCTCGGCGCCTTGGTCGGCGGCCTGTGCCAGCTCCTGATCCCGATGTGGGGCTTGCGGCAGGAAGGCTGGCATCCGCGGCTGAACGACGCCGACGCGCAGGCCTGGAAGACACTCAGCGTGGCGTTCCTGCCCGCGGCGTTGGGCGCCGGGGTCCAGCAGATCAACGTCCTCGCTTCGCGCAGCATCGCCTTCGGGGTCAGCGATGAATCCCTGACTTACTACTACGTCGCCAACCGCATCGTGGAGCTGCCCATCGGGCTCTTCTCGGCGTCGATCGCGGTCGTGATCTTCCCGGCGCTCGCCACCGCCTTCGCCGGCCGCGACGTCCCGGCGCTGGCGCGCAACTACGGCCGAGGCATGCGCCTCGTGCTCGCGATCAACGTCGGGGCGGCCTTCGGCCTGATCGCGTTCGCGGTCCCGATCGTCCAGCTCCTGTTCAACTACGGCAACTTCCGGACGGGCGACTGCGCCAACACCAGCCGCCTGCTGGTCATCTTCGCCCTCGCCATGCCGTTCTACGCGATGATCTCGATCGTCACGCGGGCCTTGAACGTCGCCGGCCAGACCAAGGCCACGCTGGTCGCCGCCGTCCACGCCCTGATCGTGAACGCGACCGGTTCGGCCGTGGCGGTATGGCTGAGCCTGGGCGTAGAAGGCCTCGCGTGGGCGAACGCCTTGTCCACGCTCTGGCAATATGCCGTGCTCCGTCATCATCTCCGGAAACATGCGCCGGAGTTCCTCGGCGAAAGCCTCTTCAAGCCCGCGACGCAGGTCCTGGCGGGCTCCGTCCTCCTCGCCGTCGTGGCGTTCCAAGGCTACGCTTTCCTGCACAATGTCCTCGCCGGTCACCTGAACGAGAAGGTCAACCTCGTGGTCTCGATGGGCCTGGCGGGCGGCGCGGGCATGGCCCTCTACGCCGTGTTCCTCGACAAACTGGGATACCCGGAGCGAGACCTGCTGCGTGGCTACGCGAACAAGGTGCTGCGCCTGTTCGGCCTGCAGCTCAGGGCCTGACTGCGGCCGGACGGTAGGGCGGCGACTGATAGCGACGCACGAGGCATTCGAGGATCGCGGTGCACTCCGCGTCGATGACGCCGTCGATCATCGTAGGACGGAAGTGACGCTGGAAAGCCTCGACCCCGAGCTTGAGGCCGGCATCCTCAGGCGGGACCGCGTAACCGTAGTCGGTCAGCAACCGCCGGAAGAAAGCCGGCGTGGCGACGCGGCCCGTGGAGAGGCGTTCCTTGAGCTCATCCGGGAGCGGCGAGGCGCCGATGCCGAGCTTCGCGAGCTTGGCCCACGGGAACTTCGAGCCTGGATCGATCTTCCGGCCGACCGCTATGTCGGAATGGGCGACCACGTTCCACGGCTTGATGTCGTGACGGCGGATGATCTCCGCGCACAGGGCGAAGATGATGTCCGCCTGGGCGTCGGAGTACGGGTAGACGTTGCCGTCGTAATTGATGATCTCGATGCCGATGGAATGCTGGTTGAGCCCGTCGAGCTTGCCCCAGGAACTCTTGCCGGCATGGAAGGCGGCCATGTCCTCGGGCACCATCCGGATGACCCGCGGCTTGGGCTCGTCGGTCACCACGTAATGGACCCCGACCCGGTGCTTCGGGTCCTTGCCTTGGAGGATGTCCAGCGAGGAGGGCAGGGAGCCGGCCGTATGATGGAGGACGAGGACGGTGACCGGTTGACGGCGCGGCTCGCAGCCCAGGGAACTCGGACCTTGTTCGATCTTAAGGCCCGTGAAGACCGGCGGAGGCTCCGGCGGGAGCGGAGTCACGCTTTCCGGTTTTGACGCGCAACCGCCGAGAAGGGCGGCGAAAACCATGATTACCGCGAAATTTCGGAAATATGAGCGAATCGGGGCAATCATGGTGGGGTGGCCTCAGAGATAGCCGAAAGCCGGTTTAGCCCAAGTAAATACACTTTAACACAATCCTGGTCCAATATATACGGCGTTAATACTAATTAGACATAATGTATATTGTGCGAAATAAAGGTTCGGGCGGATGGGCGGGTTGATTGCGTTATTGATTGGTCGATTGGATACGCTCATAACGAGAAATCACCCAAGCCCGGAGACCCTGACTTTATGAAAGTAGCCCGACACATCATCGAAGCCCGCCGCGAAGCGATCGCGAAACTTCTCTCCAAGGTCGGATACGTCCCTGTCCTGGAGATCTGCAAGCAGTTCAACGTCTCCGAAGCGACGGCCCGTCGCGATCTCACGGAATTGGAGAACCAGCGTCGCATCACCCGTACCCATGGCGGCGCGCTGTCGGATTTCAACCGCAACTTCCCTCCGCTCGACGACCGTAAGATCGAGGACGCCGAAGCCAAGCGCCGCATCGGCAACCTCGCCGCTTCCCGCGTCAAGGCCGGCATGACCGTCTACCTGGATTCGGGCTCGACCATCTTCTTCGCCGCCGAAGCCATCGCCGCCGCCGGCGTGCCCGACCTGCAGATCGTCACGACCTGTCTCCCGACCGCCCAGCTGATCTCGTGCCTCCCGGGCGTCGAGGTCTACATCCCCGGCGGCTTGTTCCTGACCCGCCACGCGATGGTCGCCGGCGACCGCACCCTCGAGGAAGTCGCCCGGTGGAACTTCGACGTGGCCCTGCTCGGCGCCGAAGGCATCGACGAGAACGGCCTCTGGAATTCCCAGCGCGACATCTCGCACCAGCAGCGCGAAGTGATCCGGCGCAGCGACGAAGTCCTGATCTGCATGAACAAGGTCAAGCTCGGCCGCGGCGGACCTTGCGCCGTCACCCGTGACGTCACCTCCTTGTTCCTCGTCACCGACGCCGACGCCGCCGCGGTCCAGAAAGCCAAGGTCAAGCTGCTGCCCGAGCGCGTCCTGACCGCCCTCTGAGTGCGCCTCCACCCGCTGAGGCATGCCGTCGGAAGCCATCCAGTCGTTGCTGACCCTGTCCCATCAGTTGGGCGGCGAACGCCTGCGCATGACCATCCTCGGCGAAGGCAACACCTCCGTCCGGCTCGATGACGACACCTTCGCGGTCAAGGCCTCCGGCTCGAACCTCGCGACCCTCGCCGCCGCGGACGTCACCCAGTGCGCCTTCGCCCGCCTGCTCCCGTTGCTGGACAGGACGAGCGCCACGGACGTCGAGGTCGACCAGGCCCTGCTGGCGGCGCGCCTGGATGCGGCGGCCAAGAAGCCGTCGATCGAAGCCCTCTTCCACGCCTATCTGCTCACCCTGCCCGGCGTCCGTTGCGTCGGCCACGTGCACGCCATCGCCGTGAACCAGATCCTCTGTTCGCCGCGCGCCCGGGAGTTCGCCGAGAAGCGCGCCTGCCCGGATGAGATCGTCATGTGCGGCGTCGAGTCCGTCTTCGTGCCCTACGCCGAACCGGGCCTCGGACTCTCCCAGGCCATCCGCCGGGAAGTCGTCGCCTTCGTGAAGCGCACCGGCCGCGACCCGAAGGTCATCCTGCTCCAGAACCACGGCATCATCGCCGTCGGCCCCTCGCCCAAGGCCGTCCTGGGCTCCCTGCTGATGGCCGAGAAAGCCGCGGAGACCTTCGTCGGCGCCGCCGCCCTCGGCGGGCCGGTCTTCCTGACGCCCGCCCAATGCGAGCGCATCGCCGGACGCCCGGACGAACATTACCGGCAGAAGATGCTCGGTATGTGACCTTTTCCACCCCCTGCCCCTCTGACCATGTCCAATTATCTCGCCATCGACCTCGGAGCCGAATCCGGCCGCGTCATCCTCGGCCAGCTCAAGGCCGGTAAGTTCAAGATGAAGGAGGTCCACCGCTTCGCCAACGGCGCCATCACCGCCAACGGCACCCTGCGCTGGGACATCATCCGCATCTTCCGTGAGATCCGCATCGGCCTCGCCAAGGGCGCCAGGCTCGGACCGATCAAGTCCGTCGCGTGCGACTCCTGGGGCGTCGACTACGTCCTGCTCAAGGGCGACGGCCCGCTCCTCTCGCTGCCTTTCACCTACCGCGACGAGCGCAGCTTCAAGGCATACGAGCTGGCCATGCGCCGTTTCTCCCAGAAGGAGATCTTCGAAGGGACCGGCATCGCCTCGATCTCGATCAACACGCTCTATCAGCTGTTCGACGACGCCGAGAACCGTCCCGAGATGCTGCGGTTCGCGGACAAGTTCCTGCTCATCGGCGACTACATCACCTTCCTGCTCACGGGCAAGGCCCGCGCCGAAGAGACGCTGATCTCCGGCAGCCAGTGCTGGGACACCCGTAAGCGCGACTGGGCCTGGCCGGTGCTGAAGAAGCTCGGCATCCCGAAGCACATCTTCCCGAAGCCCGTCGCTCCCGGCGTGAAGCTCGGCAAGATGCTGCCGTACCTCGCCAAAGAGACCGGACTCGGCAAGGCCGAGGTCGTCACGACCTGCGCGCATGACACCGCCGCCGCGGTCGCCGCGGTGCCCGCCACCCAAGGCGACGACTGGGCCTACCTGTCCTCCGGCACCTGGTCGCTCCTCGGCGTCGAGCTGCCCGCGCCGCTCGTCAACGAGACCGTCCGCAAGGCCAAGTACACGAACGAGGTCGGCTTCGGCGGCACGTCCCGCTTCCTCAAGAACCTCGTCGGCCTCTGGGTCCTCCAGGAATGCCGACGCGAGTGGATGGAGCAAGGCGAGGTCTCCGATTACGGAGAGATCGTGAAACTCGCGCTCAAGGCGCCGTCCCTGCGATCGTTCATCCGTCCGGACGACGTCCGCTTCGCCAAGCGAGGCGACATGGTCGCCAAGGTGCAGGCCTTCTGCCGTGAGACCAAGCAGCCGGTCCCGAAGACCCACGGGGAGATCGCGCGCTGCGTGCTCGAATCCCTGGCCCTCCTTTATCGCGTCGAGATGGACGGCATGGAGCAGCTCACCGGCCGGAAGCTGAAGCGCCTGCACATCGTCGGCGGCGGCTGCCGCAACGCCCTGCTCAACCAGGCCACGGCCGACGCCACCGGCCGCACCGTCATCGCCGGACCCGTCGAAGCCACCGCCGCCGGCAACATCCTGGTCCAGGCCATCGCCATGAAGGAGCTCAGGAACCTCGACGAACTGCGCAAGGTCGTCCGAAACTCCTTCGAGGTAGTGACTTACACGCCGAAGCCGTCTCCCGCCTGGGCGGCCGCCCAGGCCAAGTTTAATGGTTTAAAGAAGTCATAAAACCCCTTACTCACCTCTCACCCTTCCACGTAATCACATGTCCAACTACAAGTTCGTCTCCCACCTCTGGAATGATGCCGAAGCCGCGAAGCTCGATCCGGTCGGCCGTCTGGTCTATCGCTCGAACAAGCTCGGCGCCGACCAGCGCATCACGAACACCGGCGGCGGCAACACCTCCTCCAAGATCGTCGAGAAGGACCCCCTGACCGGCGCCGACACCCAGGTCCTCTGGGTCAAGGGTTCCGGCGGCGACCTGCGCACCAGCAACCGCGACAACTTCTCCTCCCTCTACCAGGACAAGCTCATCGGCCTCCAGAAGGCCTACGCCGCCCGCGCCGACAAGGGACTGAAGTCCCAGGCCGAGGACGACATGGTCGCGATGTACAACCACGCCACCTTCAACCTCAACCCGCGCGCCTCGTCGATCGACACCCCGCTGCACAGCTTCCTGCCGGGCAAGCACGTCGACCACATGCACCCGAACGCGATCATCTCGATCGCCGCCTCCAAGAACTGCGAGGCGCTGACCAAGGAGATCTTCGCCGGCAAGATGGCCTACGTGAAGTGGATGCGCCCGGGCTTCGAGCTCGGCCTCGCCATGCAGGAGATCTCCCGCCAGCAGCCCGCCATCAAGGCCATCATGATGGGCCAGCACGGCTTCATCTCCTGGGCCGACGACGACAAGGCCTGCTATGAGCTGACCCTCGCGATGATCGAGCAGGCCGCGGCCTACATCGAAGCCAAGTACCAGGCCAAGGGCGGCGACGCCAAGGCCTTCGGCGGCGCCCTCTACCAGACCCTCGACGCCGAGAAGCGTCATGCGACCTTCGCCGCCATCCTCCCGTGGCTCCGCGGCCAGGTCTCCAAGGAGAAACGCTTCATCGGCACGATCCAGGACGACGAGAAGATCCTCCGCTTCGTCAACTCGAAGGACGCCCCGCGCCTCGCCGAGCTCGGCACCTCCTGCCCGGACCACTTCCTCCGCACCAAGATCAAGCCGCTCTACGTGAACTGGAACCCCCAGTCCGAAGACGCCGCCGCGCTGAAGACCAAGCTCGCCGCCGCCCTCGAGCTGTACCGCAAGGACTACGCCGCCTATTACAACGCCTGCAAGCGCCCGAACTCCCCGGCGATGCGCGACCCGAACCCGACCGTCGTCCTCATCCCCGGCCTCGGCATGATCGCCTGGGGCAAGGACAAGTCCGAATCCCGCGTCACCGCCGAGTTCTACAACTGCGCCGTCGAAGTCATGCGCGGCGCCGAAGCCATCGACCAGTACATCGCCCTGCCGCAGCAGGAAGCCTTCGACATCGAGTACTGGCTGCTCGAGGAGGCCAAGCTGAAGCGCATGCCGGCCGAGAAGGAGCTCGCCCGCCAGGTCATCATCGTCGTCGGCGCCGGCTCCGGCATCGGCAAGGAGACCGCCCATCGTCTCGTCAAGGAAGGCGCCCACATCGTCTGCGTCGACAAGAACGTCGAAGCCGCCCAGGCGACCGCCAAGGAGATCACCGACAAGCTCGGCACGGGCATCGGCGTCGCCGGCACCGGCCTTTCCAACTGCGGTCCCGCCATCGGCCTCGCCGGTGACATCATGGACCGCGCCTCGATCCGCAAGATGCTCGACCAGGTCGCCCTCGCCTACGGCGGTTTCGACTCCATCTGCGTCACCGCGGGCATCTTCGTGTCCCCGGACACCACCGGCCACATCCCGGACGACAAGTGGGCCCTCACCTTCGCGCTCAACGTCACCGGCAGCTACCTCGTCGCGGACGAGGCCTTCAAGACCTGGAAGGAACAGGGTCTCCGCGGCAACCTCGTCCTGACCACCAGCGCGAACGCCGCCGTGGCCAAGAAGGGTTCCGTCGCCTACGACACCTCGAAGGCCGCCGCCAACCACCTCGTCCGCGAGATGGCCATGGAGCTCTCCCCGCTCGTCCGCGTCAACGGCGTGGCCCCGGCCACCGTCGTGCAGGGTTCGGCGATGTTCCCCCGCGACCGAGTGATCGCGTCGCTTGCGAAGTACGGCATTCCCTACACCGATGATGAGGCGACCGATTCGCTGACCACGAAGCTTTCCCGCTTCTACGCCGACCGCACCCTGACCAAGAACCCCATCACCCCCGCCGACCAGGCCGAAGCCTACTTCCTCCTCGTGACCAACCGCCTCAGCAAGACGACCGGACAGATCATCACCGTCGACGGGGGCCTGCACGAGGCCTTCCTCCGCTAAGCCCGTGCGCGTCTCCCTCTTCGTCCCTTGCTTCGTCGACCAGCTGACCCCTCAGGTCGGCCTGGCGACGGCCAAGGTGCTGAAGCGCCTCGGACACGAGGTGGAATTCCGTCCCGCGCAGACCTGCTGCGGCCAGCCGTCCTTCAACTCCGGCCAGTGGGACGTCGCCCGCGAAGCGGCCGTCCGCGCGCTCGGCGTCTTCCGCGGCGCCGAGGTCGTCGTGGGCCCTTCCGGTTCGTGCGTGGCGATGATGCGTCAGTTCTACCCGGAGCTGCTGAAGGGGACGCCGCACGCCGCCGAGGCCGATGACCTCGCCGCGCGCACCTTCGAGTTCTCCGAATTCCTGGTGAAGAAGCTCGGCGTCACCGACGTCGGCGCGAAGTTCGCCAAGAAGGTGACCTACCACGACGGCTGCCACGCCCTGCGCGAGCTGCGCCTCAAGGAAGAACCCCGCCGGCTGCTCCGCGCGGTCAAGGGCCTCGAACTGATCGAGACCGAGGAAGGCGAGACCTGCTGCGGTTTCGGCGGCCTCTTCTCCGCCAAGTTCCCGATGATTTCCACCGCCATGGCGCAGGTCAAAGGCGGCGCGCTCGCCCGCACCGGCGCCGATTACGTCGTCTCCTCCGACCCCTCCTGCCTCCTGCAGATCGGCGGCTGGCTCTCCCGCGAGGGCAAGCCGATCCTGCCCCTTCACATCGCCGAAGTCCTGGCCGCCGACGCCTGACCATGTCCGACTCCAAAGCCATCTTCCTCAAGGACGCCGCGGTCAACGCGGCCGACGGGGACCAGCGCGCCTTCATCCGCAAGGCGCTCGGCGGCTACTACGTCAACCGCGACCTCCAGAAGGCCCGTTACCGGGACTGGGAACGCGCCCGTGACGCCGCATCCCTCGCCAAGTGGTCGGCGGTCAACGACCTCGCCGCCGTCCTCGAGCAGTTCGTCGCCAACTTCGAACGCAACGGCGGCGTGGTCCACTGGGCCCGCGACGCGGCCGAAGCCCGAGACATCATCCTGAAGATCGCCGCGGACAACCAGGCCAAGGCCATCGTGAAGTCGAAATGCATGACTTCCGAGGAGATCCACCTCAACGACGCGCTCGAGAAGGCCGGCTACGGCGTGGTCGAGAGCGACCTCGGCGAGTTCATCCAGCAGCTCCGCGGCGAAGCCCCCTACCACTTCGTCTTCCCGTGCATGCACGTGAAACGCGAGGCCATCAGCGAGCTATTCACGAAGCACCTCGGCACCGCCCCGACCGACAGCCCGGAGGAGCTGACGATGATCGCCCGCCGCCACCTCCGGCAGCTCTACGTCGACGCCGACATCGGCATCACCGGCGCCAACTTCCTGGTCGCCGAGACCGGCCAGATCTCGATCACCGAGAACGAAGGCAACGCGCGCCTGACCGCCGCCCTGCCCCGCATCCATGTCGCCCTGTCGGGCATCGAGAAGGTCGTGCGCCACCTCGACGACCTCTCCGTCCTGCTGCCGATGCTGGCGACCGCCGGCGCCGGCCAGCCGATGACCTGCTACAACACGCTCTACTCGGGCCCGCGGAAGGAAGGCGAATGCGACGGACCGGAGCAGTTCCACCTGGTGCTCCTCGATAATTCCCGCACGCGCCTGCTGGCCGACCCCGAGCAACGCGACGCCCTCCACTGCATCCGCTGCGGCGCCTGCCTCAACGTCTGCCCGATCTTCAAGAACATCGGCGGCCTCGCCTACGGAACGACGTACCAAGGCCCCATCGGTTCCGTGATCACGCCCCACCTGCGCGGCCTAAAGCAGTGGAACCACCTCTCGGGCGCCTCCTCGCTCTGCGGCGCCTGCACCGACGCCTGCCCGGTCCGCATCGACCTGCACCATCACCTCCTGCATAACCGGCGCAACGCCGCGAAGGAGGCGCCGACGCTCTTCGACCGCGTGTTCCATCACGGCTTCAACTTCGTGATCAAGCGGCCCTGGCTGTTCGCCGCCGGTGGTCGCATCTTCCGCGCCACCCTGCCGCTGCTCCAGAAGCTCCCCCTTCCTTACATGGGAGCCTGGATGAAGACCCGCGACCTCCCCGAGGCGCCCGCCCGCTCCTTCCGCGACCAGTGGAAGAACCCAGATGCCTGACGCCCGCTCCGATATCTTCGCCCGCATCCGCGAGGCGCTCAAGGTCAAGGCCCCCAGGCCGCACCTGAAGGGCGAACCCGTCGCCGGGAAGACCTCCGCGGCGGCGAAGCCCTGGCTGCCTGATGGCGGCGAAAGCGCCGAGGCCAGCCTCGCCATCCTCGCCGAGCAGCTCGCCAAGCTTAAGGCCATGCTCATCCGCGTGCCCGACCACGCCTCGGCCGCCAAGGCCGTCGCCGAGCTCGCCGCCGCGAAGAACTGGAAGAAGGTCGCCTATCACGGCCACCCCCTGCTGCGCCCCGTCGCCGCCGCCCTGCCCTGCGAGGCCTGGGAAGCCGACGCTTCCTTTGAAAAGCAGCGGCTCGAAGGGTGCGACGCCGGCCTGACCACCTGCGAATCGATCGTCGCCCAGCTCGGAGCCATCCTGGTCTCCAGCGCCAGCTCGGGCGGCCGCGCCCTTTCCATCCTCCCGCACGCCCACGTGGTCGTGGCCGAGGCCGCCCAGGTCGTCCCCGACCTCGGTTCGGCGCTCGCGCTCGCCAAGGCCCGCCATGGCGACCAGATGCCCAGCATGCTCTCGTTCATCACCGGCCCCAGCCGGACGGGTGACATCGAACGTATCTTGGTGCTCGGCGCCCACGGCCCGAAGGAACTCTACCTCGTCCTCGTGGGCTGAGGGACATCTTCGTTTAAACCGAACCTGTGGGCTGGAAACTAATGGTTTTCTGCCCATAGGTTTGAGGTATAATTCGTCCGATGAGCCTACCCCGCCTCAGTCTCCTCAGCGCCGTGCCTCTCGTCATCACGGCGGCGGAAGTCTCGCCGGTCCGATGGTCGGGCGAGCTCAACGTCCCCGACGCGACGTCGGTCACCTTGGACGAGGCCGGCAACGCCTACGTGGCCTCGACGACCCGGCGCAAGGTCGGCGACCTCGACATCCGCGAACACCGGCTCTGGATCCCGGACGACGTCGGCCTCTCGACACCGGAGGAGAAACTGGCGTTCTACCAGAAGGAGCTTGCGCCAGGCAGGATGAAGGCCGCCCGCGGCGGCCTGAAGGACCACAACAAGGACGGCTCGATCGACTGGAAGGACCTCACCTACCATAAAGAGACCATCTACAAGCTGACGGACACCGACCGCGACGGCGTCGCCGACAAGCTCACGGTCTTCGCCGAAGGCTTCAACTCGCCGGTCTCCGGCATCGCCGCCGGCGTCCTTTACTTCGACGGCTGGGTCTACGTGACCGCGATCCCTGACGTCTGGCGTCTCAAGGATACCGACGGCGACGGCGTGGCCGACGTGAAGGAGGTCGTCGCGACCGGTTTCGGCGGACACATCGCCTACGCCGGCCATGACATGCACGGCCTGCGGCTCGGCCCGGACGGACGCATCTACTGGACGGTCGGCGACAAAGGCGCGAATGTCATGAGCAAGGAGGGTCGTCGCTTCGCCTACCCGCATGAAGGTTGCGTCCTGCGCTGCGAGCCCGACGGCAGCGGCTTCGAAGTCTTCGCCCACGGGATCCGCAACACCCAGGAGATCGCCTTCGACGCGTTCGGCGACGTCATCGGCGTCGACAACGACGGCGACCAGCCGAAGGAGCGCGAGCGCCTGATGTATCTGCTCGAAGGATCGGATTCCGGCTGGCGTAACCAGCATCAGTATCAGGCGACGGACAGCCGCTGGGTGAAGGAGAACATGTGGATGCCGGCCGGCGCGCCCGATCAACCCCTCTCGATCACCCCGCCGATCGCCAACTATTCGGACGGACCCGCCGGTTTCCTGTTCGAGCCCGGACATGCGCTCGACGGCGGACTGCGCGGACACTTCCTCCTCGACCAGTTCCCGAAAGGCAAGATGGACGCCTTCACGCTGGAACCTGACCGGGATTCCTTCAAGCAGACCAACCTGCGGGTCGTGAGCAGCGGCATCATGGGCATCGGCATGGCCTGGGGCCCGGACGGGCGCGCCTATTTCGCGGACTGGATCGGCGGCTATCCGCTCGACGGCAAGGGCGCGGTCTGGCGCTTCGACGTCGCCCCGAACGTCGACAAGTCTTCCGAGGCCATCCTCTCGAAGCCTTTCTCCGTCGCCATCCCGAAGGAGGAATTGCTGGAACTCCTCGGCCACCGCGACCAGCGCGTGCGGGTCAACGCCTCGATCCGCCTGCATCGTCTGGGCGCCTGGTCGGAGATGCTGGCGCTCGCCCTGAAAGCGGAATCGCCGCGGCTCGCCCGCATCCACGCCATCTGGGGCTATGGCATGGGAGTCCGTCTCGGCAAGGTCGCCGACGTCACTCCTGCCTTCGCCCTGCTCGAGGACAGCGACACCGAGATCCGCGTCCAGACGCTCAAGGTCCTCAGCGAGGCCAAGCCGTCTCCGGCGCTTGCCGACAAGACCGCCGCTCAGCTGGGCGAAACCGATCTCCGCGTCCGCACCCAAGCCGGCATCACGCTCGGCAAGCTCGGCGGCAAAGTCACGTTCACCTCTTTCCTCCGCGACGCCGAGGCCGACCTCCGGATGCCTTGGCTACGCCACGGCCTCGTCAGCGGTCTCGCCGGGACGCAATCCTCCGAGGATCTGCTGCGCTTCGCCCAGGCCAAGACCGGCGCCGAAGCCGTCTTCGCGACGCTCGCCCTCGTCCGGCAGAAATCCGCATTACTCTCCAAACTCCTTTCGCACGCCAACCCCGAGGTGGTCACGGAAGCCGCGCGCGCGATCCATGACGATGAAGGAATCCCCGCGGCCCAAGCGTCGCTGGCCGAAGCTTTCGGCCGCCCGGGCCTGCCGTTCCATGCGGCCCGACGCGCCTTGAACGCGAATCTTCGCCAAGGTGACAAGGAGGCGTTGGGACGCCTGCTGTCTTGGACGCTCGCCCAGCCCGAAGGCGCTCCGCTCCGCCTCGAAGCCCTGCAGTCCCTGCTGGTCTTCGATCAGCCGCCGGTCCTGGACCTCGTCGACGGGACCGCCCGGAAGCATGCGGTCAGGGACGTCGGGGGGCTCGCCGCGCTCGTCCGGGCCCGTCAGGATGACATCCTCAGGTTGCAACGACCCGACGAACGCGCCCTGGGCCTCAGCCTGCTGGTCAAGTATGAGGCCGCCTTGCCGTTCCCGGTCCTGCAGTCCCTGGCCGAAGACCTCAAGGCCTCTCCTTCCGTGCGCCTGCAGACGTTGCGGCTCCTCGGACGCATCCCCGAGAACATTCCCGCCATCGCGCAGACGCTTCGTAACGCGGCCGGCGAAGGAAACCCATCCGAAGTCCGCATCGAAGCCCTCACCCAGTTGTTCCGGCGCGATGTCCCCGCCGCACTCGAGGTCGCGCGCCTGATCATCGCCTCGAAAGTCGCCAAGACGCCTGAGAAGCAGGCGGTCGTCGCTTCGCTCCGCGGACGGGAGGAGCCCGCTGCCCGCGCTTTGCTCAAGGAGCTCGTCGTGCGCCTGGCGACACGACAGCTGGACGCCGGCCTCAAGCTGGACGTCTTCGAGGTCGCCGGGGAATCGGCTGACCCGGCGATCGCCGAGGCCTTGAGGAGTTACCTCAAGCCTGGCGCCAAGGGCGCGCCGAAGCTCGCCGCACCAGGCCTGCCTTACGAACTGCTCACCGAAGGGGGCGACGCCGCCCGCGGCAAGGCTGTGGCCAACGGTCATCTTGCGGCGAACTGCACCGCCTGCCACCGCATCGACTCGGACGAAGGCAGCGAAGTCGGCCCGATCCTCCGGCTCGTCGGTTCCCAGCGCACGAAGGCGGAGCTCGCCGAATCTCTGGTCGAACCCTCGGCCAAGATC
>Ga0194123_10003831_pt1 | contig 17695 bp, 17 predicted proteins | sample TA2MahsurfametaG_5_FD_155479 | JGI IMG/M metagenome (GOLD analysis project Ga0194123, IMG submission 155479) | Freshwater microbial communities from Lake Tanganyika, Tanzania - TA2015023 Mahale A surface | ecosystem: Environmental > Aquatic > Freshwater > Lake | place: Tanzania: Lake Tanganyika... | reverse complement strand
TTAATAATACTCAATTCACCTATAGTGCCTAATCTAATTGATTTTTGGTTTTTATATTTAACTATTCTTGGCGTATGGCATAAGATTAAATATACTTTTTTATGCAAAGATTCATAAGTCAAAATGCGTTTGAGTTGCAAGTCGAGACGCTGTGGAATGCTTATATCATCATCATCAAAAAAAGCGATAAAATTGCCACGCGCATGATCAATAATCCGATTCCTACAATATGCAACGCCTCGGTTTTGATTATTTTTTAATATACGTATTAACTTATTTTTTGAAGCAAAGTTTCTTAAAATTTGAAAGGTATTGTCTTTTGAGCAATCATCTACAATAATAATTTCAATGGGCTTAATAGTTTGACTATTGATTGATTTTAATGCATTAACAACGCTTTTTTCAGCATTGAAAGTGGTTAGTCCAACTGTGATTGAATTACGTAATAATTTTGTATTATTCGCCATAAACAGTAGTGTATATGACTTTTTCCCAGCGTTTATAAATTGCATCTGCTTGATATTTATAGGATATTATTTTCGCGTTTTCACTCATTTGTTGTCTTAAATGTAAATTTTTCATTAAAACTTCTAATGCTTGGGCCAAATCTTTGGCATTTCTTTTCTTAACTAATAAACCATTCCTTCCATGCTCTATGAGCTTATTAACCCCGTCACAAGATGAAAAACCAACCGAAGGAAGCCCTGCGGCAAGTGCTTCTGCTAGTGAATTCGGAAAGCCCTCCCAAAGAGACGGCAAGCAAAATAAATGGGCTTTACTATATTCTTTGATAATATTATTTTTAGTACTTAGTATTTTTATTCGTTTAGTTAAATTCAAATGTTTAATCAAATTTTGAAGCTCGTGTATTAAAGAACCATTTCCTATAATTTTAAGATTCCAATCATCAAATTCTTTTGCTAACAATGAAAATGCTAAAACTAAAATTTCTAAATTTTTTTGAGTATCCAAACGAGAAACACATAACAATGTATATTGATTAAAATCTTTAGAAATTACATTCGCAAAGAGTTCGGGAGTTGCAACTGGATTTGGTATAGCAACTATCCTTTTTTTTAAATAAAAGGGGTAGCCTGCTTTATAAGCATCAAACTGAACAACAATTTTGTTTGCTAGAGCGAATAGATTGAGATAAAAAGAAGCAAAGAATTCATTAAGTTTAATTGAATACATAACTGGAGAATTTCTCTCTGCAGCAATTAATTTTGTTCTAGTAAGTAGGTTAGATGCATATATGACTTTATCACCCCCCATCACAAAACCAATAAACACATCTGATTTTACTGAAGCAAGAAGAGATGTTAATCTAAAAAATTTTTTAAACTTACCAAAAAAATTGAGATCTCCACCGAGCTTATGCCAACTAACATTTTTATCTAAAGGGTAAAAAGTCCCTGAACCAGGCTTATCCCAACTTATTAAATGAACAAAATGGCCATGTCTTGTAAGTTGATTAGAGAGCCATATAACAGATTTTTCAGCCCCACCTGCACTATTTTCTAGTTTAAAAAAATACAGTGAGATATTCATAATTAATTAACTGATTATATAGCTATAAATCGAATTTTTTGAGTCTTTATTAAGCTGAAGATTTATATCTTTATATAAAATGCATCGTACTGATGTTTATTTTTACTTCGCCAGGATTCCTCAAATCCCATTTTTTTGAGATCAGTAAACACTTTTTTTAAATCTTTTGTAGAAACCCAAGAAGGACTTATTTCAATAAAAATACCTTGTATTTTTTCCTTTAATTGAGATCGCTGAATTTCTTTTAATACCTGTGGTTCATATCCTTCAACATCTATCTTAACAATTACTGGCAAGTTATTAATTAGATCATTAATTTCGTTAAACAAACTAAAATTTCTGACTTTGCATTTAATAGCAATATCGCCCTTACCCCGAAAATTTGCTTTACCTAAATTATTTGAGTTATAAAAAAGCAATGAATTTTTATTGGCTGGACCAACAGCACATGGATAAAGCTTTATTTTTCCACCCCCTCTCTCACTTTTTTATTGGCATTTAGATTATTCCTTAACACATCAAAAACAATTGGATTTGGTTCTATGGCAATACAAATCTCACAATTTTTGGACTGAACCGCAATTGAACTAAATAACCCGAAATTTGCACCAATATCCAAAAAAGCAAATTTATTTTTTTCATTTCTAAGAATATCATGCAAATAAAACCCCCATGAGCCAAGCAATCCCATAAAAAAAGTTGAATCATGCCAATTAGCCTCAAGAGTTACCCCATAGACCGAAGTTAAAGTAGGCTTGTCAATTGGGTAACTCTTAAGTAAAAGCCTAAAAAGTAACTTGATTAAAAAAGGGTGTAATATAGAATCAAAAAAGTTTATGCTTCTAGAAAAATATTCTTGAAATCTGAGGGTCTTGACCATGCTCTAGCCATTATTAAATAATAAAAAATCGCTCATAATATTTTTTCGAACAGCTACGAAATTTGGACCAAAATGATATTCATTATATCTTGCATCAAAATTATTGTAGAAATCTATGCCGTGTTTTCTTAATGGTCCGATGCTATATGAGTTGTCATTAAAAAACTCATAATAGTCTCGTAGAGTAATTCTCATATCTGCATGTTTGAAGGTATACTCGAACTGAATAACATCTATAAGCTCGTTTGATATATATTCAGAGAAACCCTGAAGAACCTTAAAATCATGACCCTCAGCATCTATTTTGAGAAGGTTGATTCGCTCAATCTTTTTTTCCTTTAAGTAGAAATCGCCTTTTGTTACATCAATCTTTAATGTTTCAGAGATAAAATTTATCTCCCTCCCAACACCAGTCAACCCATTCCTAGTGGGATCACTTGGATAAATAATAAAATCATTATTACCTCTGAAATTTGATAATGCAGAATTATTTAGTGTTAAATTATTATCCAGACTAAATCTTTCAACTAATTTTGAAAAACTAGCAGGTGTTGGTTCAAATAAATGGCCTTCATACGTCTTGAACAAATTCAGAATTAAGTTTGTATAGGTTCCGTGGTGAGCTCCAACATCAAAAAATATAAAATCTGATGATCCATAGAGAAGAGCAAGATGCTTAATAAACTCATATTCGCCATTTTCGCTTGTATCATAAGAAAATTTAAACCTATCATGTGCAAGCAAAGCGCGATCTGCAATTACCTTCAACCTGCTCTTTAGATAGTCTGATCTGCATAAACCATTAAAGATAAAATCAAGAACTTTAATTTTTACAGACCTATTGTCTCTGATAATCATAACCATTTACTCTAAGATTTTTTTCGTTTTGTAAGATCTACTACAGCAATAAGTCCGTAAATAAAAGTATTTGGGAAGTACTTTGAAAGTAAATTTTCTAGAGGAGTACTAATTAATCGAGTTCTTCCTCGCTCCGGAATAATATCAATAAAGTTAATAGCGTAGTCAGAAAAATTATCATTTATAAATTTTCTAGATTGATCATAATTAGTCACCCACCTGTGTCTATCTATTGTTGGAGCTGAGTGAAAATTATATTTTCCTGATAATTCACCTTTAAGTAAGAATCTTAGCCGAAAACTCCAATGTGCTATATTTGGTAAGGATATAATAATAGAAGATTTAGCAATTCGCTTAATCTCGCTCACTGCAGAATGAATTCGATCAACATGTTCAAGTACGTCAAGAGCACAGACAACATCAAATTCTTTACTATTGAATGGCAAAGGATTTTCAAGATCACAAGCAATTACATCTTTTCCAGAAACAAAATCCGTTCCAGTATATTTTCTACAGGTTGAAAGCAATGACTTAAGATCCATTGTTCTACATCCAAGATCAATAAGCGAGTATTCCTTACAATTTTTGTTTAAATATTGAGATACTAAATTTAATCTTTGTAGAGACATGAAAATCATTAAACCTTATTTATGATGAATGTACTTAATTTCAATTTCACTGCCATCTTCCTTTTTAATGACATGAAAAAACTTAGAGTTATGCATTACATCATTATCAAAGGTCTTGTTCTTCAAGTAAGCAATCTCGCTGGCACAACTCTCTTGTAATATTTTGCTGCTAAGTAATTTTACTTGATTTTTTATTTGTAAAATTTTATTGATTTCAAGATGATTAAAAATATCCATTTTAACAAACATATCTTTATCGACATTCCTTGCAAGCTTTTTCTGGTCTGAAACTCTAAAATTTTGAATCACTTCTAACCAATCATTATCATCAAAATTCTTAAGATAGCCTTCAACCATCCAACCACCCTGACCCTTAATATGCCTTCTAAGCTTCATTTGATATACATAGTTTTTTATTTTTTTATAGAATGATTCTCTATCAAAGGAAACTATATGATAAATAAAATGTAAATCAACATGGTTTTTTATAGATTTATAGTAGTTTTTTTCTAAAAATAAGGATAGAAATTTCAATGACTTAACAACCTCATGAGCACCCGTTCTAAAGTAAAAAGGATATTTTAAATTGTTACAATTAACGCAAACTTTTATGTTTGGATTTTTTTTCTTGCTAATAAATAGTGGTACTACATTTATCAATGTTCGATCATCATCAAATTTTTCAAATTTAGTAGTAGGATAAACTCCAACACCGTTAAGCCAATTAAATGCAACAGTCTGTGCATTATTGTATTTTTTTAAAAACTTGTGCAATTCCACCTGCGATTTAAAAGGCAAGAACTCATCAATATCCAGAACAAATATCCAGTCAAAATTTTCATAAATCCTATAGTCACGAATAACAGCATTAGTGACCTCGGACTGAAATTGTGCTACTTGATTTGATTCAATGTGAATAAGGTTATTTATTTTAATTTCTTTAAGGCGCTTATCTGACCTATGATCGATAAGATAGATTGAATCTGCTAAATTATTATGATGAGCTAGAAATTCTGAAATATATTGATAAGGATTATGCGCCATTACTACAATTGCAACTTTAGGTTTATTCACCTTTAAATCCTCTATTTTTAACCTGGTAGTTAAAAATTTTAATTGCAGTCTTGCTAACATGCCGAACTAAATTATCAGGCTTACCAATTTTTCGCATGAGCTTTGCATAATTACCCCTATGGGACTCTCGGTATGACATGAACTCTTCCCATGTCATTGAGATATCACGCTTCTCTTTCCATGCTACAGAAATTAATGCTGGCAACACCAGTAAAGACCTTAAAAGCCTTGCCTGAAGTGAGAAATTATTATTATTAAAAGAAAAGAAAAGGGCTACTGTAAAATAAGATATTTTAGAGTTAGTATATAGACAATCATATTGTAGATGTGACCACATATCCCATATAACTTTAATTATCTTTTTTTTAGTTGGCCTTTCGAGTCTTGTTCTAAACGTTTTGTAGTCCATAAATAAAATCTTTTTTTCCGCAGCTAATCTGAACATAAGATTTCTGTCTTCTCCACGATAAATATTGTCATAACCTCCAAGGCTTAATAATAAATCTCTCTTTGCTATTCCTGTTTGTTGGCCAACAAGAAGAAAATCATACTTATAGGCTTTTTCAAGTTGATGAAATAGAGTTATGAGATCCTTAAGGTAGGGCTCCCACACATCATCAGCATCAATATGCAAGAGAACGTAATTTCCAAGCGCTGCGTATATCGAAATATTTCTAGTCTCACCTAACTTTCTATTTTTATCTCTCTTCAGGAAAATAGAGCGAATAATTGAAAAATTTATTTTTAATCTATTTATCTCTTCATGACTGTTATCATCAGATCCGTCATCAACAATTAATATTTCAAATCTAGAGTCTAGCTGCTTTGCTACACTCGAAACAGCTTTATATATCGTATCACCCATATTGTAATTTGATATACATATAGAATACAAAGGTCTCTTAGTCTCATCAAATTTAAACTTATTTCGAACGCTGTCGATATTTATATAAGTATCATTTTTTGTAAAGTAAGCATCATATTGATCAACACCTCTCCCCTTCCATGATAATTTAAAACCGTTGAGGTAGAGAGTAGAATATATCTGATCAACCTCATGAGCATTAAGCCATTTAGGTGTTATTTCAACAAATACATCAGTTATTTTTTTGGATAATTTCGAATTAAAAATTACGTCAATAGCAATATGCTCCGCGCCCTCGATATCAATTTTTAAAAATACATTTTCTGTAATACTTTTAGTATAATTATCAAAAAAACTTTGATTCAATGAATTGACATTAATTGCTTTAGACCCCGGCCGAGAAATGCTTCCCATTCCCATATGCCAGTCGTTATATCTTAACTCTACTTTATTTTTGGCTTTAGACACTGCGCCAGATACAATTTCAATTCTTGAACTGTAATTTGCATTAATATTCAATTTTAGGTATTTGAGAACAATTGGATTTGGTTCGACTGCTGTTATTTTTAGGAAATTTGAATTACTTTCGGCTAATAATGAATAAACACCGATATTTGAACCAATATCAAGAAATACCATTTTTCGATTAATTGAAGAAATGATAGAGCTTAGTTTATGTCCGCTTTTTCCTGTAGCACAGAGATATAATTGATGGTCAGGCTGACCTTGATGAAGATATGGGCCGTAGACTGATTTTATAAAATTATCTTTTTTTGGCAGTAAAAGAAGTAATACAGTCCAAACACTATTCAACTTAAATGAATGTAATGTTGGAACAAAATTAGCGAGTATTTTTGAAATTACAACTAAAATTGGGTAGATAAGAAATTTAAAATTGTTTTTAATTTTTTTCACTATAATAAAGATTTAACAATTTTGAAAACCAAAGTTCAAGTAAGATTATTCTGTATTTAGTATGTATTGTTATATTTTTATTTCCTCTCATGTTAAGAAAGTTTTTCTTTAGCATGCCATTTTGAACCAAATAACCGTTATTAATCTGGTCTTCGAAATTTTTCTCTAATTTATTTACCCATGAAGCTATTGGAACTACAAATCCTGCCTTTGGTCGATTTAAATATTCCATAGGTAATTTATTTGAAAGTATTTTTCTAAGAATAGACTTTCCTTTTGAATCAATTGCATTTTGTGCATTGTAAGTTAAAACTGTTTTTATTAAGTCACTATTCAAAAATGGCGATCTTAACTCTACGCTTGAAGCCATTGAAAGCGAATCTGCTAATTGAACAGAATTTGATATAAGCCATGTTTTATTGAGCTTTGATAGCACATTTAAGAAATTAAAATTTTGATTTTTATAAACACTTTGCAAATCTTCAGTATGTCTAAATGGGTCAAGTAAAATTGCAGATTTCATAGCAGGTCCATAATAACCCTCACCCACATTGACTAATGATGTAAATTCAGGGGCTCCAGATATACCCATAAACATACCTTGATTTTTTGGTGTGCTGTTGATCAAAAATGTATGTAGCAATCTTATATAAGGCCTTAGAAATTGAGGTACTTTTCTTGTTTTTGACATTATAAATAATAAACTAAGAAACTTACTCTGACTTTTAAATATCTTAAGAATCGCTTTGGGAGGCGAATACTTTACAAACTGATTGTATGCAGTAGCTAATCTTGTCCATTCATAACCCCAGAATAATTCATCACCGCCAATGCCGGCCAACATAACTTTGTAACCATGGTCGGAAATAGTTTTTGGGACGATGAAATGACCATACCCTGCAGCATCAGCAATAGGTTCTGCCATAGCGTTGCAAAAAGTATCAAAATTTACTATGAAATCGTTAGGACTTATCTCAACTGAATAATTTTTAATACCAATATGTTTCGCAATAAAAGCCGCGCCTTCTCGTTCATCAAATGTCGGCCTTCCTTCATACCCAACCGTAAATGATACAATATTGCACCCTGCATTTTTCGCATAATGAGCAATAGCTGCAGAATCAAGACCTCCTGAAAGGCCAATAGCTATTGGCACATCAGATACCAGAGAGTAATTTATAGATTTTTCTAGCGCCTTTTCAATGTCACTAATTTTTATATTTCTATCAAATAATTCTGGTTTTTTCCAAGTCCAAAAATTTATAACAGTTTTTTTTAATGAAAAAACATCATATAGCGTTGTTGTACCAGGTTCAATTTTATGAATTCCTGAAATTATGGAATCTGGTTCTGGTATGTATTGATAATGCAGGTAATCATGAAATGCTGTGTTATTAAGACTTGGGGGCTGATTTAAAAAAGGTAACAATCCTTTTATTTCTGAACTAAAAAATAATCCTTGTTCATTTATATGGTAATACAAAGGCTTTTCACCCATTCTGTCCCTACTTATGACAAGCTTATTATTTTTTTGATCAAAAATTACAATAGAAAACTGACCAATAAATCTTTCAAAACAACCTATTCCCCATTTAGAATATGCTGCCAAAATAACCTCAGTATCAGAATTAGTTTGATACCTCCAGCTGTTTAAATCTTTTTTAATTTCTTTGTAATTGTATATTTCGCCATTAAAAACAATAAAACATGATTTGTCATGAGAGACTAATGGCTGATCGGATCGAGACGATAAATCTATTATGGACAGCCTTACATGACCAAGCGTTATTTTACCTAAATCAATAATATTGCTTGCGTCAGGACCTCTATGAGAAATATTACTAAGAGATTTTTTAAACTTTAAATGTAAGTTAGTATTAATTACTTTATTTATAGAAACTGTAAATCCGCACATTTTGGCCTTAAATATAATTTTTTCAAGAGCTACAAACTCAAAACTCAGAATAAACTTTAATTCGTAAAATTACGAGTTTTAAATTAAACAGAACAAATTAGAGCTTTCTTAAACTATGCTTTTAATTTTCTTAATAAACCCCTCAAAAAAAACTTCTAATTCTTGAGTGGAAGGCCAATTAATTAAACTATTAAAAAACTTAGCCGGTATGTAATTAATCATACGAAACCATTTTCGATGAAAGTGTATGTATTTAAACTGGTGTTTAGGTTTATGAATTTTTGATTTGTTGTAAATATCATTAAAAAGACTCTTCCATCTAGTAGCGACTATATTAAAATCATAAAATTTTTCAGCTAGTTTCCTTCCATTTTTACCTAGCTTAATTGCCAGGTTTGGATTAGTTAGTAGTTTACAAATATTATCTTTAAGCTTTTCATCGCCGCGCCCAAGCAATCCAGAAAAATTATGCCTGACAGAGCCAAGGAGAGCAAAATATGCGCCTGTAACCACGGCTGTTGAACAAGCAGCCATTTCTATAGCACTAACACAACAGGTCTCTGTTTGTCCAGTGGGATTGGGAACAGCAATAATTGATTCGGTCAAATGCTTATACTTTTTAATGCCCATTGCTCCAAGAAATTTAACAGACGGAATTAAATGACCATTTTTATCACAAAGATATGGCATAATAAATTCTCTCTCGTAACTTTCATCAGCTATGCCTAAGGGACCGACACGATAATTTTCATTATAAATTCTTGAAGACCCAATGACTCTTAATTTTGCGTCAGGATGGACCTCGATTACCTTTGGCCAAATTCGAGCTAAGACATGAAAACCCTTCTGAGGAACAATTGCCCCCATATAAGTAACTAATTTGGTATTTTTTTTTACGTGACTAAATCTATTACATGCGGACACACTAATCCCATTATCAATATACGTAAGTTTTTCTGCGATAGGGCTATCGCACATAAAATCATATTGTTCGGAACCAACAGCAACAAGGGCCATAAAATAATCACTTTTCGCCATTTTTCTTTGATGTTCTACTGATGGTGTCAGGGCTGCCCGACCTATTGATGGTAATTTTAATTCATCAATTAAGTCAAGAATACAATCCTCTTCGTGAACTCTTGGTCTAAACACAAATATATCAATACCAAATTTTTTAGTTTTAATTGCTGCATCGCGAATAGAACTACATTTAATGTTTGGTATATTTGCAGGTAGGTATTTAGTCTCTTGCGCAAGAATATAAGTCTCAAATTTGTCATCATATATATAATAAGGAAGTGCAACATGAAGATATTCTGCAGCACCACTTCCAGGATTTCCATTGTAAGGTTTTGTAAAATTAACTTTTTTTAGTCCTCTATTTGGCAAGTAAAAAGCTACCTTCATAAATTACTTTCAACAATTAAATGTTTATTAAATAATTTCGACTCTTCGGTACTGTGTGATATATATATCATCGTTAAATCAGGATACTTAAGGAAAATAGATTTTAATATTTGATAACGCGTAGCTGAATCAATTGCGCTCAATGATTCATCGCAAAATAAAACTTTTCGTTGCATATAAAGTGCACGCGCAAGCAGTATTTTCTGCTTCTCACCGCCAGATAAATTTTGCCCGCTTTCACTGATTAAAAAATTATCTGATTTTCGTGTTAATAAGTTTAATCTCGTGATTTTGTAAACAGCATCGTACTTTTCATAATCAATTTCGTCATCAGAACACAATGTAATATTATATTTAAGCGTATTATTAAAAATACATGGCGACTGAGGTATGTAAGTGATCGTGTTCCACCACTTTTTTAATTGTTGACCCTGTAACTTAACATTATTAATCATAATTTTCCCCATTGATGGATTTGATAATCCAATCATAGACTCAAGAATTGTAGTTTTTCCTGCACCGCTTGGGCCGCTTATAAGTAATTTGTCTCCTTTGTACAATCTTAAATTTACAGGCTTATGAATTGACACACTTGCTTTTTTTGCTTTATGCCCTAAATTGAAAATCTTCATTTCGTCAAAAACTAAGCTATCAGTAAAAGATTGAGATATTTGTGAAACAGAAATAATTTGATCAGCTAATTTATTAATAGGGCCTAATGATTGTAATAGATTTGTATGGTTTGAATAAATAGTATTAATAGATGGCAACAGCTTCTGGAATGAAATCATAAATAAAATTAACATAGGAATTATTTTTAAAATATCTAAATTAGTAATTGAAAAATAAATCACTAATAAAGCTACTGAAATAAGTATCAATGTTTCTATGATTATTTTTGGTATATTATTTATAAGTTGATTGCTAAAGCGGGCTAATCTAATTTCCAAATCTATTAATTTAAAATAGTTTGCTTCATCATTAATCCTATTTTCTATAATAATATTTTTTACATTATCCAAAGTTTGCTTAGCATGGATAATCTGAGCATTTGTCTGTTCATCAATAATTTGTCCATTCATTACCGACCTGTAGGAAGTAAATTTTGAAATCATAATATACAGAATAGAAAGTATTAAAAATCCTATTATTGTAATTAGAGAATTAACAAAAATAAGAGAATAAACTACGCCAAATATCAGAAGGCCTGAAGAGATAATTCCTGTGATACAGAATAATGCTCCCATTGCGTAATTACAGCGCAATAAAATATTAGAAACAACTTGGGATGTTGATTTTATTGGAGAAGGGCCAAATATTGAAATAAAAAATATTTTGGTAGCTAAACTGTTTGAGACAATTGCAATTGTTTTGCCAGTTCGCTTTAGAACAAAAATTTTAAAAGCTGATGAAAAAAGAATTATAAAAAAATAGGCTAAACTCAAAAATAGTATCGGATTTGACTGAAAAAGTATGATTTTGTCTAGTTCGATAAATTTTATGTATTGACTATGTATTTCGTTATTTCCTTTTAAAATATATTGTAAGAAAGGATATATAGATGCAACTGCAACCACTTCAACTAAAGAAGAAATAATTAAAAGCACGCAAGTTAAATAAATTTTTCTTTTATCGCTAATACTAAACAGTACACTTATTTTTCCTAAGGCTGATATTATTTTTATGTACTTTGATTTTCTCATTTTTGTTTAAAAAAGATGCTATGTTAAAGTTAATTAATTTTTTACTCAGCTTAAATTTCTTAATTCGAAATTCTTAATTCGAAATCCAATTATTGGCTCTTAACTTTTCAATATAATCAACTAAGTTATTTGAAGGGCTCCAACCTAATGCTTGTGTTTTTTCAGTAATTACATCTGCCGACATCCTATTACCCCTTCTTTCTTCAAGCATTTTAATTTCTCCGCCAAATATTTTTGCAACTTCAAGAATTGAGTATGCATCTTGGCTGCCAATACCAAAATCATCGCCATAACCCTTCTCACCCACTAAGATTAATCCAGAGACTATATCCTTCACATGAGTAAAATTTCTCTTTTGCGTGCCAGGAGAAACAACAGACAATGGCTCGCCATTTTTCATTTTTTCAGCAAACAATCCAATTAAGGTTGCGTACTTTCCAGTAGAAATTTCTCTTTTTCCATATGCATTATAGAAATACACAACTGCATATGGGACATCAAACCATTTACCATAATTTTCTACTAACTCTGTATTACTAGCTTTAGTCCAACCATACGGGCTTTGAAATCGACCCAAACCGCCATCCCCAAACTTAGTACTACTTCCAGCATAAACAATTTTTGATGCATGTTTTCGAGAAAACTGCAAAACCGAGAATGTGCCCTGCTTGTTATAGTTCCAGACTTTAGAGATATCATCAAAACTTTGCTCCACTCTCGAATACTCTCCTAAATGGTAAATAATTTCTGGCGAAAAATTAATTAACTCGTCAATATCAGATGTATTTCCTTTTATATAACTAACGCCAGGAATATGATTATTTTCTGATCCGGTAGAATAATTATCTAGAGACAAAATTTGATGCTTCTTATTTTTAGCTAAGGCTTCACACAAGTGACTTCCAATGAAACCTGCGCCACCAGTAACTAAAACTTTCATGTTTTTTCCAAAAAATGTTGTTTGAAATTAAACCCATGTTTTAAACCCATGGGTTTATTATTGAATACACTCAAAATTTACCTACGTCTAAAAAACTCTAATCTCTTAGTAACTGGAAAGCATGTTGATTTAAGAAATAAAATAATCAAATATAAAACTTATCATTTTTTTCACCTGGGATCTTAAAAACTACATTAATTGCATCAGAAAGCGCTTCAAAATCAGTTTCTTCACCAGGCTCCATAAAAATAATACTTCCCTCAGGATATATAGTCCCATTCATTTTAATTGTTCCTGAAATTACGACTGTAATTTCAGCAGCAATTTTATGAAAATGATTTTTTTCAATATGTCCATTTTTATAATTCTTTATAGCAACCTCACATACATTGGTGTTAATTACGCTAGGCTCAAAAGGACCTACAAACCAACCATTCACCATATCATTTAAGTTATAAATTTTCATATTTTAAAAAATAAATTAACTAGGCTTAAAAGGTACATAGGACTTAGAATCAATTTCAATAGTGCCAATTACAAGCCCGTTTAATATCATTTCATTAAAAACTGGGCAAATATAAAAATTGTCTTGATAATTGTTAGATTTTAATATCATTTCGAAGGCATTTTCCACAAATATTTTTTTTGACTTAAACCAATAAAATCCTGCTGTAGCAAATTTAGAAATGGGATTTTTCTCTCTTGCCTCTGAGACATGTCCCATCTTATTGATATCTACATATGAATATTTAGGATGAATCGAATTAAAAACAATTACACCAGCATCAAAATTTCTTTCTTTAAAATATTTAATAGCATCCGCATGGTTATACCTAATAAATTCATCTGAATTTAAAATCAGCAAATCATCATCATGCATTAAATCAATTGCCATTAAGGCCGAACAAGCCGCCCCCTTAATTGTGTTGTTAACAAAAACAAATTTCACAGAATTATTTAAGCTTTTGATTGAGGAATCAATATGATAATTTTTGTTATCTTCTGAGTTAATTGTAACAAGTATATTTGTATTTTTAAGAAGGCTAATTTGCTCAAAAATTTTTTCAATTAAAAAATTACCCTCAAATAAATTTAAGCATGGAGGATACATCATGCTTTTTGATAATTTTCCAGCCGCTAATATTAAAATATTCATAATTGGTTAATTTGATCAATTCTTTGAGAAATGTTTTTGAGGTTTACTTCTTCTGTATTTTTAACCTTTAAAATATGAGCGCCAGCAGCTTGAGCTGCTTGCACGCCAATCTCATGATCCTCAATCACGAGAGTTTCCGAAGGTAATACATTAAAATGCTGAATAATTTTTTCGTAAATTTCTTTATCAGGCTTAGGTCTTGCTACATCCTCATTAGATAACGTCAAATTAAAATAATGGTCTAAATTTGCTTTATTTAGCATTAAAGAAACACTGTTCCTGATAGAATTTGAAGCGATAGCTAAAAGATAATTTTGCCTCTTTAAACTCTTCAAAAGAAATTCGTGATGAAAAGATGGTTTGCATTTTTCGTAAACAATCTCCATTGTAAACTTTTGTTTTAATTGATTTATTAAGCTATGCAACTCAACAGGCAGATTCAATTCTCTAGACAATGCATCCAATTTAACTTTTGTTGGCAATCCATCAAAAAAATTTACGTGATTTTCCAAACTAATTTCCAAGCCAAACAAACCTAATGCTCTGTTTAATGCTAAATAGTGCCATTCTTTCGCATCAATCAATACACCATCCATATCAAAGATTACAGCTTTAATCATTTATTGACTCATTAAAAAATAATCCAGCCTCTTGCGGAAAATCTGTACATATATATATGTTTTTGTCTACAGCTATTGGTTTTATATAGCTCCACAAAGACTGATAGTCTCGTCCATGAAGTTCAGGCGAAACAAAGCAAATTTTTTTATCTTTATTTAAAATTTCACTAATTAAAGTTAAGTTATACCAATTATCATTAAAGGCATCTAACCATACGCCGAAACATTGATCAATTAAATGGAAGTCTTTTTCAAATTCACTCAATCTTAAAAAAACTGGATTGCCTATTTTTAAATGATTTATAGTATCCGGAATAGACATATCAAAAACAAACCAATTCTCTTTCGAATAGCGCTTCATCTTAGAATGTAGAATAGACGCTAAACCATCTTCTTTGATATTAATGGCCAATATTGCATTTCCATTCCATTTAGATAGAATTTCATCAAAATTTGACTCATTTCCATGAGGTAGGTCATGAGAAACTACAAGCTCTCCGTTATATTCTCTTAGATCAATTTCCGCTCCAAAATTAAAATCAAATGCGCGTTTAAATGCTTTTATTGAATTTTTTTCGCTTTCATTTACCCAATAACCTCTATGACTAATTATTTGCATAGCAAACACTATTCCTTAAGAAGAAAACTAGACGCTTTGTTTTGAATAAACAAATTAAGATCTTCTGGTGTTCCGAGCCCGTGCATTCCATCGCCTTCTTTGCCAATATTAAAAACGCCTATTTTTGATGCATCATTAATGAGATTGTTATAGACAGGTGCTACATAAAATTCATTATTTGAGCGAATATCATCCAAGATCATTTTCTCTGCTGCATTTACAAAGTCAGAGCCTTTTTTAAAATTATATATTCCTACAGTCGCTTCCGATGAAATCACTTTTTTCTCTGCCAAGAAACATACATTGCCCATATCATTTAATTTTACATAAGACCATTTGGGGTCATTTGCAGCCATGGTCATAATTAGTCCATCCAGACTTAAATCCTCCATCTTTTTCAAATAAAGATCTATTGAGACATCAATAAATTGATCGCTATTTGCAATCATTAAGGGGCTATCGTTATTTATGAGGTCTTTTGCAGCCAATACTGTACATGCGGCCCCTTCAGTAATTCCATCAATCTCAACTAAGATACTATTTGGGGCCCATAAAGATAACTTTGCTTTCAATCCATACAATTCAATATGTTTTTTCTGGCATATAAAAATAAACTGATGCGGTTGATTTGGCTTTAAATTATCTATCACCACTTTGATCATTGGAGTTTTATTAATTAAGATTAATGGCTTGGGATCTTGATACCCGGCATCTGCAAAGCGGCTTCCGGCACCTGCCATAGGGATAACAATATTAAGCATAAATTACAATCTTAAATCTGACGAGGCTTGCGGAAGTATGTATTTTAAATCATACAAAATATGCTGAGCCTTACCTAAAGATCGAATTTCAGATGCCTTCATGGCTTTAAATTGCGAATGCGCAACTGCCAAAATGATCGCATCATACTTATGCTTTAGCAATTCATCTTCATCTAAAGTTTTAAGTTTGTATTCGTGAAAGACCTCTTCTTTTAGTATCCATGGATCATAAATATCTACTTCGCAACTAAACTCTCTTAATTCATTAATAATGTCTACAACCTTAGTATTTCTGCAATCAGGGCAATTTTCTTTAAAACTAAATCCCATAATTAAAACTTTTGAATTTTCAATTGTGATATTTTTATTGATCATGGCTTTAATGAGCTGTGAAGCAACGTAAATACCCATACTATCATTTAAGCGACGGCCCGCAAGAATAACTTCAGGGTGATAACCAATAGATTGCGCTTTGTAAGTCAAATAATAAGGGTCCACACCTATACAATGCCCGCCAACAAGACCAGGGCGAAATGGAAGAAAATTCCATTTGGTACCCGCTGCATTTAACACCTCTTCAGTATCGATGTTTAGTTTATTAAAAATAACCGCTAATTCATTAATAAAGGCAATATTAAGATCGCGCTGAGTATTTTCAATAACTTTAGCAGCCTCAGCAATTCTAATGCTTTTAACTTTATGAGTTCCAGCTATGATAATCTCTCGATATAATTGGTCTACTAAATTAGCAACTTCCAATGTAGATCCGGATGTTACTTTTTTTATATTTATAAGACGATGCTCTTTGTCTCCCGGATTTATTCTTTCAGGGCTATAACCGCAGTAAAAATCTAAATTAAATTTTAATCCTGAAAATTTTTCAAGAATTGGTACACATACTTCTTCGGTAGCTCCCGGGTAAACTGTTGATTCGTAGATAATTAAATCATCTTTTTTTAAGATCATTCCTATAAATTCGCTTGCTCTAACTAAAGGCTGAAGATCAGGTTGGTTATATTTATCTATAGGTGTTGGAACGGTAATAATGAAGCAATTAGCATTTTTAAGCTGTGAAGCATCGCTAGTATATGTTAAGAATGATGCGTCTTTAAGTTCCTCAAGAGTAGCTTCTAATGTTTTATCTATACCCGAAGATAATTCATGAATACGTTGAGCATTAATATCGAAACCTAATACCCGTCTCTTTTTCCCGAATTCAACCGCGAGCGGAAGGCCTACATAACCCAAACCAACAACGGCTAATTTAAGATCTTTTAATGAATGCATAGTTAATTAACTTTATAAGTTTTTACAATGGCTTTATTACAATATCTGAAATAACCCTTCCCTTAGCCAATTAAGTAGCCGTATGCAATGGGCATTATATACATTGATAATATTACCATCTTTAGAACATCAACAAAGAATAACGTAACTGTTATATCCCGCTTAATAACTTACAACACACGTTTCTTTTTCAATCAAAGTTAGATGGGATTTACGGTGCCCCTGCATAATACGGTAGGCAATTGCGGCCCAAACAATGTCCCCTCCGAACAATTTCATCTTGATTTTGGCTCATGACCAATTAAATTTAAAATAGTGATTAATCATTTTTTAGGAATTCTTCTGTTGAATATTTGAAATTAAATACCAAAAAAAGAAGTAAAAAAATAAAAAAACTCCAATTGATATAAAAACAAAGTTTTCTTTTTGATAGGCAATTAAAATTGAAAGCAACGAAAATAACCAAATAAAAATCATTAATGGTGCAACTAATGGATTAGCTATTTTTTCATATT
>Ga0194123_10003827_pt1 | contig 17701 bp, 14 predicted proteins | sample TA2MahsurfametaG_5_FD_155479 | JGI IMG/M metagenome (GOLD analysis project Ga0194123, IMG submission 155479) | Freshwater microbial communities from Lake Tanganyika, Tanzania - TA2015023 Mahale A surface | ecosystem: Environmental > Aquatic > Freshwater > Lake | place: Tanzania: Lake Tanganyika... | reverse complement strand
AAGACCGAGGAATTATAGAGTGTTTTTTAGAAAATCATGAAAAAAAGTTTTTTAAAGTTTTTTTATAAAGTTTTTTATTATCAATATGTAAGATTAAAACCTTTAAATTTTGAAAGCGAAATCGTTCATAGAAAAGAGATAATTCAAAAACTAATTGATCATAATAACTATACTAGCTATTTAGAAATCGGTTGTTTTCAAGATGAGGTTTTTAGCTATATTGATTGTAAAAAAAAAATAGGTGTTGATCCAATTCAGGGTGGTAATACTAGGTTGACAAGTGATGTTTTTTTTAAAAATAATAAAGACAAATTTGATTGTATTTTTATCGATGGTTTACATACTTATGATCAATGTAAAAAGGATGTCTTTAATTCTTTAAGATTTCTAAATAAGGATGGAATCATACTTATTCATGATTGTTTACCCACAAGTTTTCTAGAACAAACCGACATAAGGTTAACTAGCAATTGGTATGGAACTGTGTGGAAATGTATGGTTGAACTTAGAACTATGGATAATATAGAGACTTATACAATTAATTGCGATAGCGGAATTGGTGTTGTTCAAAAGAAAAAGGGCACAAATAGATTAATTTTGGATAAAAAAATAAATAAAATAACTTTTAAAGATTTTTATTATAATTACAAAAATTGGTTAAGACTAATTAGTTATGATGAATTTAAAAAAAACTTTTAGGTCTTTCAAATGGCCTGTAAAAAGATTTACGTAAAAACATAGAATTTAAAAGGCCAGATAATTCAGCAAAAGTAACATAAAAGTTTTTCTTTTTCAAATTGAGTATGATTAATAATAATTCAAAAAAATATTTTAGAATATATTTTAAACTAGTTCTAAACGCATAAAAGTAGCCATTAAATTTTTTTAAATAATAAAACTTTGACCAATTGTAATGCCATGCTCTTGACAATTGTATTTGAAAACTATACCTCAAATCTACTGACTTTGACCCCATTTCTACGTATTTAATATTTTGACACGCATATACACCTTGTAATTGTCTACAAAAATCCCAAGTCTCAAAATATAAGAAATAATTCTCGTCAAATAATTTTTTTCCTATTTTTTTTTTATTAACAATATAGGAGTTATCTATCCAATCTACTTCTAAAACGTTCTTTAAATTTGTTTTATTTTTTTTATATAAAACCCCAAAATTCTGGTAACGAGAAGAATCTTTGTATGCCATACCTAAAACTGAAAAATTTTTTATTTTCTCGCCTACCTTAAGCAACCTTTTAATTGTTTTTTTATTAATAATTATGTCAGCAGGACATAACATAACAAATTTTGTAAGTGAGTACTTTAATCCAAGGTTATAAGCTCCGGCTAGTCCCAAATTTTTTTTAGGAAGAATTACTTTTATATTTTTGTATTTACTTTTAATAAAGTTTTTAAAATGAGCATTTCTACTATTATCAACTACAACTATAAGAAAATCTTTTGAAAGAGTTCTGATTTGTCTAATAATATGCTTTTCACTATGAAAAGAACAAAAAACTATTGTTAACAATTTATCTCAGCTAATATTGATTAATAATAAGACTATAACTTGGTTATAAAATTAATGTAACTTTTAATTATATACTCCCAATTAAAGTAGATCTCTTTAGGAAAATTTACAAAGTTTACAGCTTAGCATTTAGTTTATATCATTTATATACTAGCCCCTATAGTTAAGCGGCATAACAAGTCCATGGTAAGGATTAGTGAGAAGTTCAATTCTTCTTAGGGGCGCCACAAATTAAAATATCAATGACGAAAATTCAGGATTATCAAAAATATTTTTTGTTTTTTTTTTTAATAGTTAGCCTAATCTTTACAAGATTTTTTAATATTAACCATGAGGATCTTTGGTTTGATGAAATTATTTCTTTTTGGATATCCGATCCAGAAATCTCATTTAAAGAGACTATATTTAGAAATGAACAATTTAATAATTCTCACAAGTTATATCATTTAATCTTAAAACTATACTTCAAATTTTTTCATTACATTCCTGAATACGGAAGATATTTAAATATTTTTTTTGATCTTTTTTCTTTATTGTTATTATTAAAACTAATTCAAAGTATAAAAAAAAATCATAGTTATTTCTTATTAGCTTTATTATTAATTTTTAATCACTATTTAATATCCTATGCCCATGAATTAAGAACTTACTCTTTTTTCTTTTTTATTTCTTCTTTAAGTATTTTTTTATTTTTTGAAATATATTTTAAACAAAACGTAAATAAATTTTTTTATATTCTTTATTTTTTTACAAGTGTAGCTGGCCTTTTTTTTTATTAATTTTTTTTTTTTTTTTTTTTTTTCTAAATTTTTTTTTTTTTATAAGAAAAAATAATTTTAAAAATTAAAAATTTTTTTTTTTTTTTTATATTAATTTTATCATTATGTTCTTATTTAGTTTTTGAATTAAAAATAATTACTGGAAATCTTTCAATAAGGGATTTTTGGATACCAAAAATAAGCAAAAATTTTTGGTACGATTTTTTTTTTTCAAGATTTTTTGGTTCCAAGATAGTTGGAACATTACATCTTCTAATTTTTATTTTTCTTGTTGTATTTTTTTTTAAAAAAATTCTTCAAAACAGAAAACTTTCTTTCTTTCTTTTGTTATTTTTTCTTTGCTACTTTATTCCATTAACATATAGCATTTTAATAATACCAGTATTTATTGATAGATTTATAATATTTGTATTAATTCCATTATTCTTTCTTGTAAGTCTACTTACAGTTTTGCTAAAAAAAAAAACTCAAACTTATATACTTTTAGTTTTGTTGATTTCAAATTTATCCCACTACGTCTTTACAAACTACAAAAGGGTTTCTAACAAACCAGAATTTAGCAAAAGTATTCAAAAGATAAATGAGTCTGATAATAAATTTGTTATTTTACAGAGTAAAATTGAGTACTATTTGGCCTTAAAAAATTACTTTAAAAACATAAAAAAAGTCGATTCTAAACAGATAAAGATTATTGAAAAAAAAGATTTAAATACCCAGATGGTTTTTTGGCAACTATGCTATGAACCTATCAATGATTTTAATTGCTTTGAAGATCTTCTAAAAAATAAAAAATATTCAGTTTCTGAGGAGGCTAAATTTAAATTAATAAAGCTATATAAGTTTACAACTACTAAATAATGTTTATTTTTGTTTATTTTCTAGCTTTTTTACTGAATAATTCACACTTTCTAAGGAACATTTTAATAGTATACTGATTTTTTTTATACACAAAATGCTTGAGGTTAAAGTTCCTGACATTGGCGATTTCAAAAATGTAGAGATAATTGAAATTTTGGTTCATGAAGGTGATGAAATTAAAAAAAATGACCCATTAATTACGTTAGAGAGTGATAAGTCCAGCGTTGAAATACCATCTCCTTATGATGGAAAAATTTCTGATATTAAAGTTAAAGTAGGTGATAAGGTATCTCAAGGGTCTTTGATTGCAATAATTTCAAATGGAGGATCACAAAAAACTTTATCTAAAATAGAAAATAAAAATAATATTCCTCCCGAAACTGAAAGAATTATAAATCAGGCAGAACAAAACTTAGAAAAAAATAATTTAAACTTAAAAAATGGAACATCTCAAAATGTTTCTTACGATAATACTAAGTCTTTTAGAAGATATTCAAATGATGATGGATCAAAAAATTTTCATGATGATGTTGATCCAGATGAAACGAATGAATGGATTGAGTCGCTTAATGATGTTGTTGAGAGAGATGGTCCAAGAAGAGCTAATTATTTAATTGGAAAATTAATTAATCAAGCATATATTTCTGGCTCAAACATACCTTATAATCAAAAAACACCCTACATAAATACTATACCTTCAGAAATGCAAACAAAACATCCTGGAGATCAAAATATTGAAAACAAGATTAGATCTTTAATTCGATGGAATGCAGCGTGTATGGTTGTTAAAGCTAACAAGAAATCTTCAGAACTTGGTGGTCACATTGCAACTTTTGCATCGGCTGCAACTTTGTACGATGTTGGTTTTAACCATTTTTGGAGAGCACAAAATGATAAGTTTTTAGGAGATTTAATTTATTTTCAAGGACATTGTGCACCAGGTATTTATGCTAGATCTTTTTTAGAGGGAAGATTGACTGCTAAACAACTTGAAAATTTTAGACAAGAAGTAGAGGGAGAAGGTCTCTCTTCATATCCCCATCCCTGGTTAATGCCAAATTATTGGCAATTTCCAACAGTTTCTATGGGTCTAGGTCCAATAATGGCGATCTATCAAGCAAGATTTATGAAATATTTACAAAACAGAGGTTTGATTGAGGATCAAAACAGAAAAGTTTGGGCTTTTTTAGGTGATGGAGAGATGGATGAACCAGAATCAACTGGAGCTATAAGTCTGGCCTCAAGAGAAAAGCTGGATAATTTAATTTTTGTAATCAATTGTAACCTTCAAAGACTTGATGGGCCAGTTAGAGGAAATGGAAAAATAATTCAGGAACTGGAGGGAGTTTTTAGAGGGGTTGGTTGGAATGTGATTAAAGTGATTTGGGGTTCATACTGGGATCCTTTGATTACTAAAGATAAAACGGGTCTCTTATTAAAGCGAATGGAAGAGGCTGTTGATGGAGAATATCAAGCCTTTAAAGCTAAAGGTGGTGCTTATGTCAGAAGTCATTTTTTTGGAAAATATCCTGAACTTTTGGAGTTAGTTTCAAACATGACAGATGACGACATTTGGAAACTTAATAGAGGAGGACACGATCCTCATAAAGTATATGCGGCTTATCACGCTGCAATTAACCATAAAGGTTCACCAACTGTCATAATTACAAAAACAATTAAGGGATATGGAATGGGTAAAAGTGGAGAAAGTATCAATACTACTCACCAACAAAAAAAATTGGGTGTTGAGGATATGTTTTATTTTAGAGACAGATTCGACATACCTTTGACAGATAAACAGGTTGAAAATCTTGAATTCTATAGACCTCCAGAAAGTTCTGAAGAAATAAAATACTTAAAAGAAAGAAGAAAAAAGTTAGGTGGTTTTATTCCATCTCGGAGATTTAAAAACACACCTTTAGCAGTTCCCAGCAAAGAAGCTTTTGAATCATCTTATGCAGACTCCGGTGAGAGGGAATTATCAACCACAATGTCATTGGTAACAATTTTAACAAAAATTTTAAGAGATAAAAATTTTTCAGCAAGACTTGTTCCAATAATACCTGATGAAGCAAGAACCTTTGGAATGGAAGGTTTTTTTCAAAAAATTGGAATTTATGCTCATGAAGGTCAAAAATACGAACCAGTTGATTCAGAACAAGTAACCTCCTACCGAGAAGACAAAAAGGGACAGGTGCTACAGGAGGGAATTACAGAGGCTGGTGCAATGTCATCATGGATTGCTGCAGCAACATCTTATTCAAATAATAATATTGAAATGGTTCCTATTTATTTATTTTACTCAATGTTTGGCTTTCAAAGAATTGGTGACTTTGCATGGGCGGCCGGAGATGCTCAATGCAGAGGATTTTTAATCGGAGCAACATCAGGAAGAACAACTTTAGCAGGTGAGGGTCTGCAACATCAAGACGGACATAGCCATATCATGGCATCAATGATTCCAAATTGCGTATCTTACGATCCAACTTATGCATATGAAGTAGCTACTATTTTTGAAGATGGATTAAGAAGAATGCATGAAAAACAAGAAAATATTTTTTATTATATTACAACTTTAAATGAAAATTACAGACATCCTGCCATTCCAAAGCATGTAAAAAAAGAGGAAATAATTAGAGGTATGTATCTCTTTAAAGAAATAAACAACAAAGGAAAAACTAGAGTCCAGTTACTTGGTAGTGGAGCAATACTAAACGAAGTTATCAAGGCTGCTGAAATTTTAAGTAAAGAATATCAAATTGACTCTGATATTTGGAGTGTAACAAGCTTTAATGAGATTAAAAAAAATGCCTTAGAAATTGAAAGAAAAAATTTACTTAACATAGAAAAAAAACCTGAAAAAAATTATATTCAAAAATGTTTTGAAAAAAAAACAGGTCCTTTTATAGCTGCAACAGATTACATGCGATCGCTGTCTGAGCAAATCAGACCCTACATAAATGGAACGTATATAACTCTTGGTACTGACGGATTTGGAAGAAGTGATACAAGAAAAAAACTTAGAAAATTTTTCGAAGTAAATGATGAATTTATAGTTTACACTACATTAAGTACTCTGGCGCGAGAACAAAAAATCGCATCTAAAATTGCATCTGATGCTTTGAGAAAATATAAAATCGATCCTGCAAAAACAATACCAACCAAAATTTAAAAAAAACGAAGTGTCAATAAATTTAGACCTTGTAGTACCAGATATTGGAGATTTTAAGAATGTAGAAGTAATTGAAGTTCTAATAAAAAAAGGGGATAAAATTTATAAAAATCAACCTCTCATTACTCTTGAAAGTGACAAATCTAGTGTAGAAATTCCGTCGCCATTTGAAGGAATAATTAAAAAAATTAATGTAAAGATTGGGGATAAGGTTTCAAAAGGTGACAAAATCGGTGAGATAGAAAATTATGAAGAAAAAACAGAAGACCTTAAAACAAAAATATCACAGGAGTTCGTTAAAGAAATAGAAAATGATAATATAAAAAATAATTATTTAAAAGTCCCTAATTTAGGATCAAAAAAAAATCTAATTGTGACTGAAATTTTTTTTAATAATAACTCTTTTATTAAAAAAAATAGCGTAATACTTGTAATAGAAGATGAAAAAAATAGTTATGAAATTCCTTCACCTGAGGATTTTTTTTTAAAAAATTTTTTGGTTAAAAAAGGTCAAGTTGTTAAAGAAAATGATAAGATAGCCGAAATATCGAAAGATAAAAAAATTTTCACTAAAGAAAATATTTCTAAAGATGAAAAAAACCTTGAGATAAGTTTACAACATTCTAACCCCATTAGTGCAAGTCCAAAAGTAAGAAAATTTGCAAGAGAACTAGGCATAAAATTAAATTTAGTTACTGGCTCAGCTAGAAAAGGAAGGGTCTTGGAGGAAGATATAAAAAATTATGTAAAAAAAAATATTAATTTTGGAAAAGAAAAATTAATAAATATGCATTTTAAAGTTGATAAAAAAAAAGAAGATGAGTTACCGTATAATCATAGTCAATTTGGGGAAGTTGAAATTCAGAAAATAACCAGAATTAAAAGATTATCAGGGCCTCATCTAGTTAAATCATGGACAGAAATTCCTCACGTAACTCAGCATGATGAGATTGATATTAGTGAAATGGAAAATTTTAGAAGAAATCTAATAAATTTAGATACAAAAGAAAAAATATCCGTAACACCCCTAGTATTTATAATGAAGGCACTAGTATTAGCTATGAAAAAATTCCCAAATTTTAATTGTTCAATAGACTCTAAAAAAGAGGAAGTTACATTCAAAAAATATTTTCATATTGGTATAGCGGTGGACACACCGAATGGCTTAATGGTTCCTAAGATTAGAAATGTTGATCAAAAAAATCTTTTAACTTTAAGTAATGAATTAAGAGAGATCAGTAAGCTTTCTAAGGAACTAAAAATAGATAAGAAAGAATTTTTTGGAGGATCTATAACAATCTCTAGTTTAGGTGGTATAGGAGGTGGTTTTTTTACACCAATAATTAATAGTCCAGAGGTTGCAATATTGGGAGTAGGAAAAACTGAAATAAAACAGGTTTATCTAGAGGATAAATTTATGCCGAGAAATCTAATGCCAATATCACTATCATACGATCATAGAATAATAGATGGAGCAGAAGCTGCGAAGTTCTGTCAAGAACTTAAAATTAGCTTAGGAAAAGACTTTGCTTTAAATCTTTATCAATAAGTAAGGTAATGATTTATGGGCACTGTGAAGAAAAATATCTTCCATTAAAAAAAATTTTTGAAAATTTTTTTTTAAATAATCGAGAAGAAGGAGCCTCTTTTTCAGTATATCAAGATGGAAAGCAGTTAATTAATTTATATGGCGGGTATAAAAACTTAAAAAAAGAAATATGGAAAGAGGATACTATAGTAAATGTATTCTCTGCTACAAAGGGAATTTATGAACTTTTAATTTGCAAGCTAATAGAAAGTCACAAATTAGATATTACAAAACCAGTTTACTATTATTGGGAAAAGTTTAGAGAAAGCTCTAAAAGAACAATCACTCTTGAGAATATTTTATGTCATGAATCTGGAATCTATCGATTTCAAAAAGGAATAGATAATAAAGATTTATTAGATTGGGATAAAATAATTAATTTTTTAGAAAATCAAAAACCAGAGCATGAACCTGGTAGTAAAACTTTTTATCATTCTATGACCCATGGTTTTTTAATTGGACAAGTTTTAAAGAACATTTTTAAAAAAAGTCTAAGTGAAATTTTAGATTTTTTAATAAGAAAAAAATTTAATTTAGACTTTTATATAGGGGTTCCTGATAATAAGATTGGAAAGATCGCCTACCTGAAAAATAAAAATTTAATTAACCCAATAAATGAAAAAGAAAAAGAAAAAGAAATAAAAAAAATTAACTTTTTAAATAGTTTTGAATATCAAAAATCTCAAATTCCCTCAATAAATGGACACAGCAATTCAAGATCTATAGCGAAAATTTATGATATATTTGCAAACGATATAAAATTGAAAAAAAGTATTTTTATTGATGAAAAAATTATGAACTATTGCCTTGAAGAAAAAAATAAAAGAATTGACGAAAATTTAAAAATGAAAATTAGATGGTCTAGAGTGGGTTTAATCTTAAGAGGTGGCTGGTTATTTGGTAAAAATAGATTATCTTTTGGTCATAATGGTTGGGGAGGATCCATGGGTTTTGCAGACCCAATTAGAGGACTTGGAATAAGTTATACAACAAACTATTTAAACCCTACCATGGGTTCTGATGATAGAGTTTTAAGCTTAATTAAAAAATTTTATGAAATAGATGAAAGTTTATAAACTAATTTAGAATAAGAAACACTTATTTAAATATGAAAACAGTCATTGTAACTGGAGGTCTTGGCTTCATAGGAAGTAATCTTGTTAAGCTACTGAACCAAAGAAACTATTATGTAGTTAATGTTGACAAATGTACCTATGCATCAAATTTGAACAACATAAACAAAAAAATTAAAAATTATAAATTTTATAAATTGGATATCAATAGTATAAATTTACTAAAAAATATTTTAATCAAGTATAAACCAAAAATAATTTTTAATCTTGCCGCGGAAACCCATGTTGATAAATCTATTGAAAAACCAATAGCATTTATTAAAAGTAACTATTTAGGAGTTTTTTCAATTTTAGAACTTATAAAATCGTTAAAAATTAATACTAGACTTATTCACATATCGACGGACGAAGTTTATGGTAGTATTGAAAAGGGAAAAAAATCAAAAGAAGAGGATGCCTATAAACCAAGCTCACCTTACTCATCTACGAAAGCCGGTGCTGATTTATTGATCAAATCGTATATAAAAACATATAATTCTCCTGCAATTATAACAAATTCCTGCAATAATTACGGACCTAATCAAGATCCTGAAAAATTAATACCTACAATCATACTGCAAATCCTAAAAAAAAGAGCAGTACCTATCTATGGTCTTGGAAAAAATGAAAGGGAATGGATTTACGTTAATGATAACTGTAGAGCTTTAATCGAAATTGCCGAAAAAGGAATAATAGGTGAAACTTATAATATTGGGTCAGGAGAAGTTTTTTCAAATTTAGAAATAGCAAAAAAAATTATCAAAATTCTAAAATATGGCAAAACTAAATTTGTTAAAGATAGACCTGGTCATGACCTTAGATATTCATTAAACTCAGAAAAAATTTATAAACAAACTAGGTGGCTCCCCCTTGTTAAAATTGATAGCGGGCTAAAAATTACAACTGACTGGTATTTAAATAAGTTTAAAGAAAATTTTTTTATAAATAAAAAAATTGGAAAAAGATTGGGTTTAATTAAATGATTAGAAAAGGAATAATACTTGCAGGTGGTCATGGAACACGTTTAAGCCCATTAACTAAAATCATTAACAAACAATTACTTCCTTTATACGACAAACCTACTATTTTTTACCCGCTGTCAGTTTTATTGTTAGCCAATATTAGAGATATTTTGATTATAACTAATCCATTGGAAGATAATTATTTTAAAAAAATTTTAGGTGATGGTTCAGATTTTGGAATTAAAATTGAATATACTACACAGCAAAAACCTAGTGGTCTTTCTGAAGCTTTCATAATTGGTGAAAATTTCATAAATAAAAAAAATGTAGCAATGATACTTGGGGATAATTTCTTTTTTGGTCAAGGCTTCACCAAAAAATTGTTGGAAGTTCAAAAAGTAAATGGATCCACAATTTTTTTATATCCAGTTAAGAATCCAAAAAACTATGGAACTGTATCTCTTATTAGAAAAAAAATAAAAACAATAGAAGAAAAACCAAAAAACCCGAAATCAAACTTAGCTATTGTAGGCTTATACTTTTTTGATGGAAATGTTTCTGAATATGCAAAAAAACTAAAACCATCAAAAAGAGGTGAACTTGAAATTGTTGATTTGATAAATATTTATAAAAATAGAAAAAAGTTAAATTATAAACTTTTAGGAAGAGGCTCAACGTGGCTTGATACTGGTAGTATAGAAAATCTTTATGATGCATCTCAATTTGTATCTAATATTGAAAAACGGCAAGGTTTGAAAATAGCTTGTATTGAGGAGATAGCTTTAGAAAAAAACTGGATAAATAAAAAATTATTAAAAAAAAGAATAAAATTTTATGGAAATTGTGAATATTCTTACTATCTAAAAAAACTTTTATAAAATGAAATTCATAAGAGGTCTGAAAATTTTTAAAAAAAAACGTTTTTTTGACAAAAGGGGCTACTTTGAAGAGGTATTTATGAAAAAATCTGTTAAAAAAAATTTTGTATTTAGCTGTATATCTTTATCCAAAAAAAATGTGCTAAGAGGTTTGCACTTACAAATAAAAAGTTCACAAGGGAAATTTTTAACTGTTATTAAAGGTAAGATTTTCGATGTCGTTGTAGATTTAAGAAAAAATTCAAAATCTTTTGGAGAATATTTTTCTATAACTTTAGATTCAAAAAAAAAATCATCTATATATATTCCTGAGGGTTGTGCTCATGGATTTTGTTCACTAGAAGAAGATAGTATTGTTTATTACTTATGCACTAAGTATCGAAATAAAAAAAGTGAAATTGGAATTAAATGGAATGACAATGATTTAAATATCAAATGGCCAATAAAAAAACCAATAATTTCATTTAAAGACAAACAAAATATATCTTTTAGAGAATTCTATACAAATTACTAAACTTCAATGCTAGGAAATAATAAAATAGTTATTACCGGAGGTTATGGAAGATTTGGTAGACTCTTAAAAAAAAAATATTACTCAAAAAATATTTTTTACCCAACAAAAAAACAGCTGAATATCTTATCACCATTATCAATAATAAATTTTTTAAAAAAAAAAAAACCTACTACGCTCATTCATTTAGCTGGTCTTTCAAGACCTATGGATATTCATGAAAAAAATATTATTAAAAGCATTGATTTAAATATTATTGGTACAGCAAATATTGTTAAAATATGTAGTATTTTAAATATTAAAGTAGTCTATTTTTCAACTCACTACGTATATCCTGGCAAAAAGGGAAATTATAAAGAAACTGATCCAGTTTACCCCATAAATAATTATGCCTGGTCGAAACTTGCAGGCGAGTGCGCGGTAAATATGTATAAAAACTCTCTCATCTTAAGACTTTGCATGACTGAAAAGCCTTTTATACATAAAAAGGCTTTTTATGATTTAAATACAAATTTTATTTTTCATGAAGATGTAATTGAGTTTTTGCCGAATTTAATTTCCGAATTTGGAATTATTAACATAGGAGGTAAAAAACAAAGTGTATTTAATTTTGCAAAAAAATTTAAAAAAAACTTAGTTAAAATTTCAGTAAAAAAAAGTAGATTCTTTAAAAATACACCGAACCTTTCAATAAATATTTCAAAATTAAAAAAATTATTAGAAGTAAAATGAAAAAAATTCATATGTTTTGTTTAAGTACAAAACCTGAAACTTTATCGTTTATAAAAAAAGCAGGGTATATACCTGTTGGACTTGGGGAAAAAAAATTTAATAATTTATGGTTAAGAGATATTACAAAAAAAAATATTTCTAAAAAAAACTTATACTATGGTGAAAATACTTTTCATTACTGGCTATGGAAAAATAAATTAAAAACATTACCTAAAAATACTTGGATAGGTTTTTGTCAATATCGTAGATTTTGGCATATAAATGATAAAAAAAATTCTGATCAAATTTCAAGATCAGTTAATCAATATAATTTTTTAAAATCAATTTTAAGGTATGAGAAAAAAGAATGGAATGATTATGATGTAGTTCTAGGCGAGCCTCTAATTGTCGATAAAATAAAACTATCAAAAATCTTAAAAAACGGTGGAATTAATTCAATACTTAATAATCTAAGCTTATTTTTAAAAAGGGAAGTAAATGTAAAATTTCATTTTGATATTTTTCATGGAAACGGAAACTTAGAAAAAGCAATTACAAAACTTGACAATATTAATCGCGAAGATTTTAAAAATTTTGTTATTCAGAATAAATCCTTCAATCGTGTTAACATGTTTATTTGTAGAAAACCCAAAATAATGGAATTGTATTATAAATCGTTATTTAAATGGTTAAAAAAGTGTGAGTCAATTTTTGGCTTTGAAAAAAGTAGCTATGGTAGAACACGAATATATGCTTTTTTATCTGAAAGATATCTTTCCTATTGGTTTAAAAAAAATACCAGATATTTAGAGTGGCCGATTTTTTTTTTTGATCCCACAATTAAAAGCTCTTACTAAAAAAAAGATTTTATTCAAATTAAATACTTGTTAAATAATTTTAAATTTTTTTTTATATAATCTGGAAATGTGCTATCTAATTCAACTTTCTTATAAATATGACTTCTATTAAATAAATCTTTTTTATTTTTAATATTTTTTTTTATGAGATCTATTCTAGAAAATTTTTTAAATTCTTTATGTGCGTAAGTTTTAAGTTTAACGGAAATCTCTTTAGGATCTAATAAAAAATTAAAATGCCAACCACCATCTTTGAAAATTTCTATATTTTTTTCCTTATCAAATCTCCACCAAGGATATTTTAAATTTTTTGATTTTATAGATTGTCTTAAAAAATCAAATGAAATTAAATCTTTTTTTTTTATAATCCGAGTCCCCTCCCATGGTGACTCATAGTTATTAAAAAGATTTACTTTATAAGTAAAACACTTTTGAAAAAAAATACCAACTTTTTTTTTTAGAAATATATTTTTAAGTATTTTTGGATTCGGGATTTCATCAGGATCCGAAAACATTATATAATCATTTGGATTAGCATTTTTTATTCCTTCGAATAGAAATTCTCTTTGATATGCCTGCCTTTTCCATTCGTCTTTTAAATTTATAGGAAAAGGTTTATCAAGAACTATATAAATAATCTTTTTTTTAAAAGAATTATTTTTTAATTTAAAATTTAAATCTTTTTTTTTTCCTCTATGATCAAAACGAGACTCACATATAACAAAATAATCTGTAACATTTTTAAGTATTTCAAACCTAACATTTGTAATAAAATTCTCTCTAAAAAAAGTGATACAATCGTAAATTTTACTTTTTTTCATAAAAAAATAAAAATCATATTCTTAATTTCAAATTTTCTAACTGTTCAATATATGCAATGGTCAAATTATTTAAATTATCTAGTTTACTAATTTTTTTTTTTAAGATTAAGTCTTCCAAAAATTTTATTTGATGTTGATAAACATTATGTCTTTCAAAGGACTTATATTCTTTAAAAAAAAAATTTTTTTTAATAAAAAAACTAAAATTTTGCTCTGGCAGAATTGGTTTAGGGACTAATAGAATACCTTTATCACCGTAGATTTTTAAAATTTCTTTTTTTTTTTTATTAATTGAGACTGATAAGTCTGCAATAATATTTTCTTTAAAATTTAGTCTAAAATCACAACTTTCATCAACCATTGTTGAAGTAAATCTTGAAGAATACTTAATTTTAGTGGGTTTTATGAAATATTCACCAAAATTTACTCCAGCTATTAACATTGAGTATGACAGAGGATAACAAGCTAGATCGTTTATGGCGCCTCCTCCTAGTTTTGGGTCTGTTTTTGATGAAAAGAAATCAATTTTTTTTTTAAATAAATTAATTTTTTTTTTAAAAATTGTAATAAAAAATTTTTTTCTTAAATCATAACCTATGTCAAATTTTATTTTATAAACATTTCCTATTTCTTTTTGTCTTAGCAAATCTAAGATTTTTTTTGTTTGAGGATGGTGCAAATACATTAAAGCATCCAAAAAAATTAATTTGTTTTTTTTTGCAAGTAATAAGTTTTTTGTAAAATTCAGAGAAGAAATATCAGCTGGTTTTTCAACTAAAGTGTTTTTATTGTTATTTATACAAATAGTTGCGTAGTAATCATGAAGATTATTAGTTGTGGCTATATATACTAAATTTGCTCTTGAAGCTGAAATAAATTCCTTATCATCAAAAAAAATATTGTTATCCTTTAAATTATAATTTTTTTTTAGACAAAAAATTCTTTCTGAATTTTTTTTACTTTTTGTTAAAATATTCGAAATAAGCGAAAAATTTGATCTTTGTATTAAATGCATATATGTTTGAGCTATGCTTCCTGTACCAATAATATCCCAAATTACTTTACTCATCATTAATTTACTTTTTACATATTAAATGGCGGAGAGAAAGGGATTCGAACCCTTGATACCTTTAACAGTATACACGCTTTCCAAGCGGGCGCCTTCAACCACTCGGCCATCTCTCCTAAAAAACATTTTTCGCGAAAACTTTACCCATTCTTACTACTGCCAAATTACCGAATTGATTTTACCCATAGGTACTATTTTATATTAGTTTAAATTTTAATAATATAATTATAATTAATTTTGTTTCTTAAATAAATTTATAATTCCTTATATGTTAAAAATTAAAAATATTTATAAATTTTTAATCTATGAAATATTTAAAATAATTTATGGAAAAATCTTAATAAAAAAAAAAATTGATGTTTTAGTAACTCGTTCCCATGATGTTTTATTTAATAAAGAAAATTTAATCTATCAGACTCATACGATTAACAATGGTAGAATTTATACTGATTATGTAAGCAATGTAGCTGTCATATGTAATAGTAGTCTTTATAAAAAAACCTCCTTTGAGGGTATTAACAGCAAAAAAAAAATTAAGTTTTCCGAAATTTTTAAAATAGGAACTCCTAAATTCAAAAAAAAATTTAAGGGAACTATATTAAGTTTAGTACAGGGTGCAAGTGGATCTAATTATTTTCATTGGATGTTTGATATTCTTCCAAAAATTTTCATTTGCTCAAAAAATATATCTTTAAGTAGCGTAAATTATTTATACCTACCGGAAATAAATATACTGCAAAAAAAAACTCTTGAATTAATCAATATTAAAACAAAAATAATTAATAGTAAAAACTTTAGGCACATATCAGCTAATAAAATTATAACAGTTGATCATCCTTGGTATAAGGGTGGATATTTTTCAAAATATTCTATGAATATTCCCTGTTGGATAATATTTTGGTTAAGAAAGAAATTTTTAAATAAGAAAAAGAAATTTAAATGTAATAAACGAATTTATATTGACAGATCAGACTCTAAATTTATGCATTCGCAAATAATAAATAATAATGAAACTTTTAAACTTTTAAAGAGGTATAATTTTAAGAAATATAAAATCGCAAATTTTAATTTTTTTAGACAAATTTATTTATTCTGGAATTCTGAATTTATTATTAGTGCACATGGTGCTGCTCTAACTAATTTAATTTTCTGCAGGCCTAGAACAAAAGTTATAGAGATAAGAAGCAAAAAAAACTTTAGTCGGTATTTTGAGAGAATATCAAAAATTAATAAACTTAATTACTCATTAATTAAAACTAGTAAGATTACTTCACCATCTGGTGATATACTCGTCCCATTAAAGAGATTAGAGAAGTTAATAATAAATAAAATATAATTTTATTCGTTTTTATTTATCTTCAAAACCTCTATAAAAGCCTCTTGTGGTATATCAACACTTCCAAATTGTCTCATTCTAGCTTTTCCTCTTTTTTGCTTTTCTAAAAGTTTTTTCTTTCTATCTCTTGCTCCACCACCATGAATTCTTGTAAGAACATCCTTTCTATAGCCAGAGATTGTCTCTCTAGCTACAATTTTTCCACCTATCGCTGCCTGAATTGGAATCTGAAATTGATGTTTTGGTATAAGCTCCTTGAGGCGTTCACAAATTAGTCTGCCTTGTTTCATTGCAAAGTCTTTGTGTATAATCATTGATAATGCATCAACTGGCTGTTGATTTACTAATATATTTAGCTTTATAAGATTACCTTCCCTATAATCTGAAATATCGTAATCAAAACTGGCATAACCACTAGAAATTGATTTAATACGATCATAAAAATCAAAAACTACTTCATTAAGAGGAAGTTCATAACTTAAAACTGCTCTGTTTCCAGAGTAACTTAAATTTTTTTGAACCCCTCTTTTTTCTTCACAAAGTTTCAAGATAGTTCCTAAATATTCATCTGGAGAAATTATAGTTGCCTTTATCCATGGCTCTTCAATTGATTTTATGTAATTAGGTTCTGGCATGTTTGCTGGATTTTGAAGATCTATTTCGCCGCCATCAATTTTTTTTATTTTGTAAACAACTCCTGGAGTTGTTGTTATAAGATTAAGGTCATACTCACGCTCAAGTCGTTGAACAATAATTTCAAGATGAAGAAGTCCTAAAAAACCGCATCTAAACCCAAGTCCAAGTGCAGCAGAATTTTCAGGTTCATAAACAAAGCTTGAGTCATTTAACCTAAGTTTTGCTAGGCTATCTCTTAGTGAATTAAAGTCACTACTGTCCATTGGAAATAGTCCGCAAAATACAACTGGTTTGCTAGGTTTAAACCCTGGAAGTGGGATAGTTATTGGCTTCTGATAGTCGGTAATAGTATCTCCAATTTTTGTCTCAGATAATTCTTTAATGCCAGTAACAATAAATCCTATTTCTCCAGGTCCAATAAAATCTTTATTTTTAGCCTTTGGTGTAAAAATTCCAACTTTTTCAACTTCTTGCTTTTTATTAGAAGACATCATTAAAATGTTCATTCCTTTTTTTATTTCTCCATCAATAACTCGAACTAGAATTACAACTCCTAAATAACTGTCGTACCAACTATCAATTAATAAAGCTTTTAACTTTTCATCTCTTTTCCCCTTTGGTGGAGGCAATCTTTCAATTATAGATTCTAAAATTTCTTCAACACCTTCACCTGTTTTTCCTGAGGCTTTTAAAGCTTTCGACGTATCTAAGCCTATAACATCCTCTATTTGTTTTTTAACTCTATCTACATCTGATGCTGGCAAATCAATTTTATTAAGTACAATTATTATTTCGTGCTTGTTATCGATTGCTTGATAAACGTTAGCAAGAGTTTGAGCTTCAACACCTTGGCTGCTATCCACAATTAAAAGAGAAC
>Ga0194123_10003814_pt1 | contig 17759 bp, 14 predicted proteins | sample TA2MahsurfametaG_5_FD_155479 | JGI IMG/M metagenome (GOLD analysis project Ga0194123, IMG submission 155479) | Freshwater microbial communities from Lake Tanganyika, Tanzania - TA2015023 Mahale A surface | ecosystem: Environmental > Aquatic > Freshwater > Lake | place: Tanzania: Lake Tanganyika... | reverse complement strand
AGGCGGATCTCAAGCAGCTGAGTGACGCACAGAAAAGCAAGCTGCGCATCGGCATCTGGGATCAGGGGCCGACCACCGAATGGATCTACCGCCTCGGCCTCATCGATCAGTCGACCCCTTATCCGATCATGTCCGGTGATGCGCGTCAGGGCCCGGGACACATCATCGAGGGAGATCTGGTGAAGGATGAAGTCAACCTGACCTTCGCCTGGGGCCCCATCGCCGGCTACATCGCGAAGAACATGCCGGACCACGAGCTCGTGGTCATCCCGCTCGAAAATGAAAAAGGAGAGACCGACGGCCAGCCCTGGGAAATCCGCTTTGATTTTCAGATTGCGGCAGCGGTTCGCCATGGTGAGGACGCCTGGCGTGATGAGGTGGATGCGCTGATCGCGAAGAACCAGACTGCGATCGAAGCCATTTTGGCCGAGTATGGGGTGCCACTGCTGCCCTTGAAGGCGACTCCCGCACGAAAGGACGACGATGATTGAACGCCTCCGCTGTGCCGACATGTTCGTGCGTACCCTGTGCCTGCTCGGCCTCTGCCTGACCGTTGCAGCGTCGTGGGCCGATACCCCGCAGGCTCCCGCGGAAAGCTTTTCGGAAGCGGAACGCCTGCTGTGGACAGGGGATCAGCTGAAGGCGATCGAAGCGCCCATGACACTCGAATACCGCTTCAAGAAATCAGGCACCCTGGAAGCAGGATTCGAAGACAAGGTGGTCTTCACCATCCACAAGGTGCGGCCGGATGGCCTGAAATCGGCCTCTCTCGCGTTTTTCACCGGTGAGCGGCAGTTTCCCATCGAACCGGAGGAAGCCACGGACGCCAACCCGGTGCTCAAGGTGTATCTCCAGGGCGATGTCTATGAAATGAACCGCCTGACCGACGCGGATGGCAAGGCCCGCGAACGCTGGCGTTATTTCCAGCGACGTATCAAGTTTGCGCTGGCCGAGGCGGCCGAAATAAAACCTGTCTCCTTCGAGTTCCAGGGACGGCGTCATGAGGGCAGGGAGATCCTCTTCGCGCCGTACGTGAAGGATCCGAAGCGGGCACTGTTCGAACGCTTTGCCGACAAGACCTACCGCGTGGTGGTGAGCGAAACATTGCCGGGCTACCTCCATGAGGTCACAACCCTGGTACCGGGAGAGGGCGAGGGCGCTCCGCCGCTCATTGCCGAAACCCTCAGTCTGGTCTCAGCCAAGCCGCTCTGAAGCCATTGCCCGCGTGCACGTGCGCACTGTTCACTGTGCGCACGCCGGATCTGCTCCCCGGCGTGCCAACCGTCGAGACCTTCAGTCTTTCCTGACTTCTATGCCGGTTCTCCAGTGGGTACCGCAGTGCTCGCGGCGGCCAACTGGATCGCGCAGAACTTGAATTCGGGAATCTTCCCGAAGGGATCCAGCGCTTCGTTGGTCAGCAGATTCGCCGCGGCTTCGACGTAGCAGAAGGCCATGAAAACCGTGCCACGCTGGACGCCCGGATCCGGCCGCACGCGGGCCACGAGTTCGCCGCGCCGGGAGGAGGCGCGCACGAAGCCCCCCGCCATCAGGCCGGTGGCGGCCATATCCTCGGGATTCACGTTGAGGACGGGCTCAGGCTCCAGCGCATCCAGCACCGAGGCATGTCGCGTCATGCTGCCTGTATGCCAGTGCTCCAGCTGGCGGCCGGTGATCAGCACGAAAGGGTACTCGGGATCTGGCAGCTCGTCGGCGTGAATGAAGGAGGCGGGCACGAATCTGCCGCGTCCGTTGGGCGTGGGGAAGCCCTCGCCGAAAAGGATCGCCTGCCCGGGATCGCCCTCGTGTTCGCAGGGGTAAGTCACCGAATGTTGCTGCTCCAGGCGTTGCCACGTGATGCCGGCGATGCTCGGCGCCGCCTCGCGCATTTCCGCGAACACGTCCTCGGGCCCGGCGTAGTGCCAGTCCAGGTCCAGGCGGCGCGCCATCTCCTGGATGATCCACAGATCCTGGCGTGCATCCCCCGGGGGGGAAATCGCCTGCCGACCCAACTGCACGCGCCGATCCGTGTTGGTGAACGTGCCGGTTTTCTCGGGAAAGGCGGATGCGGGCAGGATGACATCCGCAAAGCCCGCAGTCTCTGTGAAGAAGATGTCCTGCACGACCAGATGTTCGAGTTCCGCGAGCGCCTGGCGTGCATGGTTGAGATTGGGATCGGACATCGCCGGATTCTCGCCCATGATGTACATGCCCCGAATCTGTCCGGCGTGGATAGCGTGCATGATCTCCACCACCGTCAGGCCTAGTTTCGCGTCGAGCGAGGTGCCCCACAGGGCTTCGAAGCGGGCCCGTACCTGCGCATCATCCACCCGCTGGTAATCGGGAAACACCATCGGGATGAGTCCGACATCGGATGCGCCCTGCACATTGTTCTGGCCGCGCAGGGGATGCAGGCCCGTGCCCGGCCGGCCAATCTGCCCGGTGAGCAAGGCCAGCGAGATCAGGCAGCGGGCGTTGTCCGTGCCGTGCACGTGTTGCGAGATCCCCATGCCCCAAAAAATCATCGCGCCCTTGGCCTTGGCGTAGCGACGTGCCACGTCACGCAGCACCTCGGCGGAGATGCCACACAGCGGCGCGACTTTTTCCAGACTGTAGTCGGCCACGCAGCGTTTCAGGGCCTCGAAGCCTTCGGTGTGACGGGCGATGTAGTCCCGGTTCTCGAGTCCCTCCTCGATGATCACCTGCATCAAGCTGTTCAGCAGTGGCACATCGGTATCCGGACGGAACTGCAGGAAGTGCGTCGCGTGGCGGGCGAGCTGCGAGCTGTAGGGATCCATGAGGATGAGGGTCTTGCCATCCTTCACCGCATTCTTCATGAAGGTGGCGGCCACCGGATGATTCACCGTCGGACGTGCGCCGATGATGATGATGACCTCCGCTTCGCGCACATCTTCCACGGGATTGGAAACAGCGCCCGAGCCCAGGGTCTCCAGCAATGCTGCCACTGAGGAGGCATGGCACAGCCGAGTGCAATGGTCGACGTTGTTCGTGTGGAAGCCGGTGCGTACCAGCTTCTGGAACAGATAGGCTTCTTCATTGGAGCCCTTGGCGGAGCCGAAACCCGCGAGACTCGCGGGCCCCGTTTCATCGCGGATGCGCTTCAACCCACCCGCTGCAAGAGCGAGCGCCTCATCCCAGCTGGCCGGACGGAAGTGGGTCCAGATCTCCTCGCGCGGAATGAGTCTTGCGGTCTTGGGTGCACCCTCCCGCCGGATCAAAGGTGTGGTCAGGCGATCCGGATGATGCACGTAATCGAAGCCGTAGCGGCCTTTGACGCACAGGCGACTGTGATTGGCCGGACCATCCCGGCCATCCACGCCGATGATCCTGTCGTCCTTGACGTGAAACTTGAGCAGGCAGCCGACTCCGCAGTAGGGGCAGGCGGAGTCCACCGACTTGTCAGCCACAGTGGCTGATTCCGGTCGCGCCGGCATCAAGGCCCCGGTGGGACAGGCCTGCACGCACTCTCCGCAGCTCACACAGGTGCTGTCGCCCATGGGATCGTCGAGATCGAACACAATCGCGGAATGCTCTCCGCGGAAGGCGTAACCGATGACATCGTTGACCTGCTCTTCGCGACAGGCCCGAACGCAGCGCGTGCACTGGATGCAGGCGTCGAGGTTGACCGCGATTGCAGGATTGGACGCGTCGGCCGATGGCTGGTGCCTGGCCTCGAAGCGTGACTCGGTGACTCCCAGCTTCTCGGCCCAGTGGGCGAATTCGGAGTTCGGCGTATAGGCGCGGGTACCGGCTCCCGGCATGTCGGCCTGCAAGAGTTCGAACACCATGCGCTGTGAATGGAGGGCGCGTTCGCTTTCCGCGCTGACTTCCATGCCCGGGCGCGGTTGCCGACAGCAGGACGGTGCGAGTACGCGCTCACCCTTGATCTCCACCACACAGGCGCGGCAGTTGCCGTCGGGCCGATATCCGGGCTTGTAGCAGAGATGAGGGATCTCGATCCCCACTCGACTCGCTGCTTGCAGGATGGTCTCGCCCGGCAAGGCTTCCAGGGCCCGGCCGTCGAGGGTGAAGGGAATGGACGAGACTGGGCTTTCCACGGGCACGGCACTCATCGTGGCTCAAACTCCTCGGGGAAGTAGCGCAGGGCGCAGCGCATGGGATTGGGGGCGGCCTGGCCGAGACCGCAGATCGAGGCGTCGCCCATGGCGATCGCCAGATCTTCCAGCAACGCACCATCCCACACGGGCTTTTCCATCAGCATCACGGCCTTGGCAGTTCCCACCCGACAGGGCGTGCACTGTCCACAGGATTCATGGGCGAAGAAGCGCGTGGCGTTGAGTGCTGCCGCTCGCGCGCTGTCCTTGTCCGACAACACGATGACCGCAGCCGAGCCGATGAAGCAGCCATGCGGCTGCAGGGTGTCGAAGTCGAGCGGCAGGTCACCCAGCGAGGCAGGCAGGATGCCACCGGAGGCGCCACCCGGAAAATAGCCGTGAAACACGTGTCCCGGCAGCATGCCGCCGCAGTATTCATCGATCAATTCACGCACCGAGATGCCGGCAGGCGCGAGGTGCACGCCGGGCTTGCAGACCCGACCACTGACCGAGAACGAGCGCAGGCCCTGGCGATCGCGCCGCCCTTGTGACGCAAACCACTGAGGGCCTTTCTCGAGGATGTCGCGCACCCAGTACAAGGTCTCCATGTTGTGTTCCAGGGTGGGGCGACCAAACAGACCCACTTGCGCCACGTAGGGCGGACGCAGGCGAGGCATGCCGCGTTTACCCTCGATGGACTCGATCATTGCCGACTCTTCACCGCACACATAGGCACCTGCGCCGCGGCGCAGTTCGATGGTGGGCAGCGGACAGGGTGGGTCGGCCTGCAAGGCGGCAAGTTCGCGTTCGAGCAGTGCGCGACAGCCGGCATATTCATCCCTGAGGTAGAGATAGCAGGCCTCGGCTTCGATTGCCCAGGTGGCAATCAGCATGCCTTCCAGGAAGCAGTGCGGATCGCGTTCGAGGTAGTGACGGTCCTTGAAAGTGCCTGGCTCACCCTCATCGATGTTGACCGCAACGAGCCGTGGCTGCGGCTGCTGGCGCAAGGTTTCCCATTTCAGACCGGCCGGAAAACCGGCACCGCCGAGGCCGCGCAGCCGGGAGTCCTTGAGGATCTGCACCACGTCTTCACGCGTATGGTGCCCCTCATGGCAGGCGCGGAGCGTGCCATAACCCCCAAGGGCCCGGTAAGCCGCGAAATCGAGTGCGGATTCGGGCAGATCCGCCGTGATGTTTCCGGCCTCGACCGCGGTGGTCACGGTCTCGAGCGTGGCGTGTTCGATGGGTCGCTGGCCCACCACCACCACCGGCGCCGCCTGGCATCTGCCGACGCAGGGCACGCGCTGCACACGCACCCCGGCGCCCAGTGCCGCTTCGAGGTGATCGTGCAGCTTGTTGGCGCCGAACATCTCGCAGGTGATGGAATCGCAGACCCGTACGGTGAGCGCGGGCGGTGCCGACTGGCCTTCCTTCACCACATCGAAATGGTGGTAGAAGGTTGCCACTTCGAACACTTCCGCAGGCGCGAGCTTCAGCTCTTCGGCGAGGGCCGCGAGATGCGCGGCGCTGAGATGGCCGTGCGCGTCCTGGATGAGATGCAGGAATTCGATCAGCAGGTCGCGCCGGCGTGGGCGATCCGCCAGCAGGGCCCGCACCTCTTGTCGCGCCGAGGCATCTACGAGGCGACCGCGCATGCGGCCTTTGCGTGCAATCTGCGACAGGGGTCAGCGTCCTGGAAAAAGTATTTCGCCCTGCCCGCCGCAACCGCGATCGCCGACCAGTCGGCGCACCCGACGGAAGCCCCGCAGGGCCCGGGCGTGGCGCGGGTCGAGGGTTTCCAGATGCCGCATGAGCAGGGTGATGAAGGAAAGTTCGTGTGTCCCGGTGGCGACGAACGTGGGAGGGACGGTGCAGTCTCCGGCCTTGATGAGCAATGAGCCACGCCGCATGCCCGAGCCGGGGGAGTCGCCCGGCGTGCCGAGGATGATGACGGTGCCCGCAATCATCTGGCTGGCGGGCGCCGGGCCCGTATCCCCGGCGACGAGGATGAGACCGCGACGCAGACGATCGGCGAGCCTCGCGCCGGCATTCCCGTCTATCAGCAGGCTGCCACCACGCATGCCCGAGACGGCGCCCGGCAATGGGCCACCGGCGAAATCTCCCACGGAGCCGCTGATCCGGATGAGGCCGGCACGCATGCCGGCACCCACGCGGTGGCGGGCATTGCCGGTGAGGCGGATTTCACCGCCCCGCATGCCAGCGCCGACAGCGTCGCCGCAGTCGCCCTCGAGCAGCAGCAGACCTTCGCGCATTTCCGTGCCAAGACCTTCGAGCGCGGGCGTCACCCCCGTGATGCGGAGCCTGTCCGCTTCCGGTTTGCCACTGAGGGCAAACAGCTCGTCGATGGTCCGGGTTTTGCCGTCCATACGCAGCTTCATGCGGCCGAGTACCGCGAGCTCGAGTCCACCCACCAGCGCGGGCTGCAGGCCGGACACATCCACCGGCGAAGGCACTGGCAGGCGCAGGCGCAGGGTGATCATCGACGCCTCCGCGGGGCCATGATCTCCCTCAGCTTGAAGTGGAAAGGTCCGAGATTCCCGCCATAGTTGCCCGCTGTGATCGCCACGATGCCGCCTTTGCGCCCTCTGCTGCAGGCGGCCGCTACGCCTACCCGGGTGGCCTCGTTGATCGCCTCGACACTGAGGCCGTCGATGACGATTTCGAGCACCGCGCCGACAGAATCTGGGAGGGCCGAGGTCACTACCTGCTTGAGGGTGGGGCAGTAGCGATCATTGGTGGACGCAGGCAGGGTCTTGTAGCGGGACCCGACCTTCGAGCCTGATCGCACCACCCCGCCGGGAAAAGGCATGATGACTTCCGGGATCTTGCGCATGGCTGCCACGGCGAGCTCGCTGGCAGCCAGCGCATCGGCCTGGGTTTCGGCGAGGATCAAGAAATTGCCACCGCCGATGGCCTTGGTCATGCGCGTGACGTCCTCGCACAGGAATTCGCCATCCATCACCGGCACACGCCAGTAACGCTTGCTGCCGATCTTCTTGGCAATCTGGTGACCGTCACCGAAGAAGCGCAAGGCCTTGCCCAAAGGCAGCGCATCGCCTTCTTCGAGACCGGCAAAGCAGGCGCTGGTCGGCGCAGTGAGCACGCACTGGCCCACCCGATTCTGCAACTGGCGGGTGAGCTCCTTGGTGCTGGTGGCGAAGAGCAGCACCGACACGCCCGGACGTCCGTCGGGTGTCTCTGCGGGTTTGAGCCGCCGCTCGATCCCCGCCTCGCAACCGCAGGCAATGACCGAAGTGGCAAAGCCCGTCAGCGCCTGCGCCGCATGCATGGCCCAATTTGCGTTGGCGGCGGTGATCAGAAGCCGCGTGGCCTTCATGGGGAAGGCCTCGGCGAAGGTATCCTCAATCAATACGCCATTGATCTTCATGCGCTTCAGCCTTGCCGCCGCGTGGAGTGGATGCACAGTGGGCTGCGACCGAGATCCTCGATCTCGGCATCCGACACCATGAGATTGCGACGCCTGACCGACATGTAGCGCGCGAAGTAGTCGTCCAGGCTGCGCGTGATACCGGCGTCATACTCGGCGCGCGTGACATGGGTCGCGCCGTTGGGGGCCGCCACGACGCGCCCGTCCTGCACCACGACCTGTCCGCTTTTGAACACATAGCGCGCGCTGCTGAACATCCGTTCCCGATCGGCATGTTCGCGATACACGGCGATGTCTGCGCGTGCGCCGACACCCAGATGCCCGAGATTGGCCAGCCCGAGACTGCGGGCGGGACCGGCGCGCGTGAGGATGGCGATTTCGTAGAGGCTGTACTCGCGGTCTAGGCTCGCGAGGTTCGAGGCCGCCACCGCCTCCGGCATCAGGGTTGCCAGCATGTCACGCCGGAAGGATCGGTCCATGAGCAGGCGGATCAGGTGCGGATAACTGGTGAACGGCGCGCCGTTGGGGTGATCGGTGGTGAGAAAGATTCGCCAGGGGTCGCCGACGGACAGGAACAGCTCGAGCCCGATGATCCATTGCAGGGCGTTGACGAAATTGCGGTCGCGGTAGTGGAACGGAACCACGCCGCAACCGGCGTCGCATTCGATGTCCATGAGCACGCTCTTGCGCGGCGAGGCGAAGGCGCTGCCGGCATGCTGGCGCATGCTGTCCCCGGATTCAGTGACCGTCTGCCCGAACATGATCTGGCCCACATCGACCGAGATGTTGGGGGAACGATTCACCGCTTCCGCAATCGCCAGTGCGCCGGAGGAGAATTTTCGATCGCCTTCCACGCCATAGCTGTGGAACTGCACATGCGTGAGATGGGCGGGCAGGCCCTCGAGGCCCGCGATGGTGGCGAGCGTGGTATTCACATTACCGGGCACGCCGAGATTGCAGCCATGGATATGCAGGGGATGCGTCACACCCAGGTGATTGAGATTGCGCGCGAGTGACAGCAGGATCTGGCGCGGCGTGATCCCGTAGGCCGTGTTCTCCTCATCCAGATCCAGCTTGCGCTGGTTGAACTTGAACGCATTGATGCCGCCCGGGTTCACCACCTTGATGGCCATTGCCTGGCTGGCGTGCAGGGTCCAGGCGATGTAATCGGCGATCTCGCTGTCCGGGGCACCTGCGGCAAGCCGACGCAGCAGGAAGTCGTCATTGCCGAGCAGCGCGTAGGCACCTTTGTCCACAATGGGCGTGTCGGCGAGCTCCATATGGGCTTCGCGGGCATTGGCCGGCAGCATTGCCGGTTCGAAACAGGCGGTGTAGCCCATTTCCGCATAGCGATAGCCGGCCGTGAGCGTGGAAGGTGTAGCGACTCCGCTGCCCGGCCAGGGATGGCGGTCTCGGCCGACCAGTGAGGCGAGATGTTCCTCGGGCAGCATCATCCGCGCGAGATTCACCTTGCCACCGCCGATATGGGTGTGGATGTCGACGCCACCGGCCATCACCACGCAGCCATCCACATCCAGAGTCTGCGTGATCTCCGCGGGTGTGCGCGGCGCTGCTGCAATGTGGCCGCTGTCGTCGATGAAGAGTGATCTCGACTCGCCATCGACACCATGTGTGGGGTCGTAGATCCGACCTCCACGCAGCTCCGTCAGCCGCCGCGTCGTCATGGCTTGCGCTCCAACGCGGACTGCAGTCGTTGCAGCACTTCGGTCGCACTCGGATGGTGGGGTGCACGAAGCGCCCGCAGCGGCAGCGCCACCACGCCATCGGTGCGGATGAGCTGGCCCGGATGATCGATGCCGGGTATCCCTATCGGCAGGTAGACGTCGGGAGCTTCACTCGGGGCGAGCCCGGGTGGCGCCAGCACGATGCTGGGCTTGTCGCTTGCGGGTGGGCGCGCCTGACTGAAACTGCCGAGGTGAAGCACCAGATCGATGCCTCCCTCGGCAAGCGCGGTCGTGCTTCCACCCAGCTCGCCGCGCGGCATGAGCGCACCCCGGGAGAAGCCCACGCCGGTGCCGAAGCCGGTAAGCCAGGCCGATACCGCGAGCGCCGACTGCGCACCGTCATCACCACCTAGCGCGAGCCCGGCGGCCCTGCGGGTCCGATTGATCTGCGCCACCAGCTCACACGCGGCACCAATCACGAGATCCGCAGTGGCAGTTGGCAGCTGCCCCGGGGCCCAGACAAACACGGGATATTCGGCTGCGGCGATGCGCGCCGCCAAGGCCTGCAAGGCGTCGCTCACGGAGGGCAGGGGAATTCCCTGCAACAATCCCTGCAGCGTGCGAATCGATTCGGCGAGCCGGTCGATGGGGGTGGGCAGAACGTCCATTGGAAGATCGGCAGGACAGGTCGGCGTATTCGCCTTGGGCCCCAGATGCACCAGTCGGCGGTGCGCACGTCGCGCTTGCTGCAAGGCGTGCTTGCCGGCCACATGGCGTTCGAGGAATCTCGGAAAACCGCGATCGAGATCCACACCCAGCATCACCACCAGATCAGCGCGGTTCTGTACCTCGCCGAGGGTCGTGGTGTGCCAGCCTCGGCTCTGCAGTACACGCAGGCTGCTGTTCAAGGCCTGCGAGTGCATGTGATCAACCACGGCGTTGCAGTGCTCTGCAAGCCGGAAGAGGGCGCGCAAGCCTTGCACATCGCTGCCCAGGCCATGGAAGAGGGGGCGTTGGCTCCTGCGCAGGAGTTTCGCGGCGGCGGTGAGCGCCACGTCGAAATCGACGGCTTTGCCGCCGACACTCGGCGCGCCAGTCACTTCTGCGGCAGCATAGGCCACTGCGGCTCGAGGGCAGGCGTTGCGGGGAATCAATCCGGGACGAAGAGAAGCTTTCAGTGCGAGGTCATCGCACAGCAGCGCACAGAAGGGACAGGCAAGGTCTTCTGTTGCGGACGCTTCGGGGGATTGGGGTGCAGGGGTTCTTGGCACGGCTTGACCAGCTTGGGGAGTGATTGACCAGTCTGGGTCTGCCCACGCTTGCAGCGTCCGTGGCGACTGGAAAGGACGGTAGCACAGACACGTGCGTGGTCCCAAGCCCTGCTGGGCGTGACGATCGCCGTCCCGGGTTCGATCGGCATTTGTGATGAGCCCCTGCCATGGCTCAAACTTGCACCATGGAATACCGAGCTTTCTCCCTGCTTTGCGCGCCGTTTCAAGCCTTGTTGCGGCAACGTTCCCGGCGCCACCGCGCGCCCGACATCCGGGTGGCAGAGTTGAAACTGAGGATCGCTTCTCCCGCCCGCCTGCATCTCGGCTTCCTTGATCTGAACGGTAGCCTGGGACGCCGGTTTGGCAGTGTGGGCCTTGCGATCACTGGGCTCGATGCGCGCGTCACGGCTGCACTTTGCCCGCCAGGGGAAGCCCCTGCAGTGAGTGCTGCCAACCATGGCTCGCGGATCGAGGCAGTGCTCACGGCGCTGTCGCGTCATTACGGGGAACAGGCTCGAGTCCAGATCTCCCTCGAGGCTTCGGCACCAGTGCATGCCGGGCTGGGCTCGGGCACGCAGCTCGCCCTCGCAGTCGCCAAGGCCTGGACACTCGTGCACGGCCTTGAGGTCCCCACACGAACGCTTGCTGGCGTGGTCGGTCGCGGTCAGCGCTCGGGGATTGGTATCGCGGTTTTTGAACAAGGCGGTGTCGTCATCGATGGTGGGCGCGTGGCCGGGGGCGCGCAGCCCGCACCGGTACTCGCCCGTTACGAATTCCCCGCTGCCTGGCGCATCGTGCTTGTTTTCGATGAAGAGGATCATGGCCTCCACGGGCCCGAGGAACTCGCGGCCTTCGCGCGCCTGCCCCCCATGTCGGAGAGCGTCGCGGCGGCGCTTGCGCGCTGGTGTCTGCTCGGCCTGATGCCGGCGTTGGCAGAAGGGGATTTCCCTGCATTCAGCGCCGCAATCGATGAAATACAGACGCGGGTGGGAGATTACTTCGCGCCCTGCCAAGGCGGGCGTCGCCATGCGAGTCCCGCCGTGGCTGCGGCACTCGAATCCGTGCGCGCGCGTTTCGGTCTGCGCGGTCTTGGCCAGACATCCTGGGGGCCCACGGGTTTCGTGTTCGTGCCCGATACTGAAACAGCTGATGCGGTGGTTGCACATCTGGAGACGACAGGCGGATCGACTGCACGCTTGCGCTGCCAGGTCGTGACCGGCTGCAATCACGGCGCCATAATCGAATCAAAGGCGTGATCGCAAACCTGCCCGAGTCACAGGAAGCACCCATGAAGGATCCCTATCTGCTGCACGTTTTCGCGCCCACACGCTACGTGAGCCCGTTCGACATCAACATGGCGTATGAGGCTCACTACGATGCCGTGATCCCGTACAACAACGTCACCCTGGAAGAAATCTACGCGCTCACCCAGGACACCATCTTCTCGCGCAGTCCCGAGGGCGTTAAACGCACCGGCATCTTCATCGGTGGACGGGATTTCGATCTCGCCTTCGACATGCTGGAGGCCGCGCGCAATGCCATGGTGCCGCCCTTTGCGGTGTCCGTGCTGGCCGATCCCAGTGGTGCCATCACCACGGCTGCAGCCATGGTGGCGCTCGCCGAATCCTGGCTCGTGCGGGACAGCGGCACTGATTTCTCGGGGCGGACGGTGGCCGTGCTTGGGGGCACCGGTCCGGTAGGGGCATGCGTGGGGCTGCTGGCGGCACGCTGTGGCGCCAAGGTCCGTCTCATCAGCAACAGGGGACGTGCACAAGCCGAAACAGCGGCCAAGGCGATTGCTTCGCGCTTCCACTGCACTCTTGAGGGCGCCGATGGAGGCTCTCCTGAAGCCTTGGCTTCGGTGCTTGCCCATATTCCGGAGTGGTCTTCAATACCGCCAAGGCCGGGGTGCGCGTGCTCGGTGCTGAATTGCTGGCCAATACTTCCGGTCTCAGGATTGCCGTGGATGCCAATGCGGTGCCGCCTGCCCGCATCGAGGGTATCAAGCTCAAGGACAACGGGGCGGCGCTCGCGACAGCGGATGGCAACTGCCGCGGCATTGGTGCGCTCGCCGTGGGGGATGTGAAGTACCGCGTCCATACAGGACTGCTGACGCGCATGTACGAGGCCTCAGAACCGGTCTACCTGGCCTACGACGAAGCCTTTGCCCTGGCGCGGAATCTGGTGAGGGCTTCCGCCGATCGCTGAGACCGTCCTGATTCTGGCCCAGTCCGCACGTGCCCTCGCCTCGGCGGCACGGGCTGCGGGCTTCGAGCCCCATGTGCTGGACCTCTTTGGTGATGAGGACACCCTCGCTTGCGCAGCCTCGTGGCAACGTCTGGAACTCGATGCCAGGGGGCAGACCGACTGCCCGCAGGTGGTTGCCGCCGTGCAGCGTCTGCGCGAACAGATGCCTTCCCTGCCGGTGGTCTGGGGAGGGGGCATGGAGGCACAGCCCGCACTCTTGCAGGCACTGGCGGCGGGCGGTGCCCTCCCCGGAAGTGAGGTCGCGGGTGTCGCCCGTCTGCTCGACCCGTTTGCTGTCGCTGCGACCTTGCGCGCGCAAGGAATCCTCATGCCGCAGATGTCCCGTGACCTGCCGGATGATCCGGGTGGGGCGGGTTGGCTCAGCAAGCAGGCAGGGGGCGCGGGGGGGATGCAGGTACGACCGGCTGACCGGAACACAGCGCCGGAACCCGGGACTTATTTCCAGCGCCACATCGACGGTGAGGCCTGCTCGGTCACCCTGCTCGCGATGGCAGACGGGGTGCGTGTCCTCGGCTGGAATCGCCTGCTGCGCGATGCATTCATGGCCGGTCCGGGTTTTGCATGGCAGGGCGGCATCGCTGCTCCCGATCTTCCGCGGGCAGCACGGGAATCGATTGTCCGCGCCGCCGGGGCGATCGCCGCCGAGTTCGGTTGGCGCGGTCTGTGTGGTCTCGATTTCATCCTGCCGACGGACGGCGGTGAACCCGCGGTGATTGATCTCAACCCCCGACCCACCGCGACGTTCGTGCTGCACACCGCTGCTGCTCAAGCTTTTCGGCTGCATCTGGACGCCTGCCGTGGCCTGGCGCCAGTCGCGATGCGCCTCGAGAGTCCGTCTGCTCGACAGGGTCTGCGAGTGGTGTATGCGGCCCATCCCCTGATCATTCCAAACTCGCTAGACTGGCCACCTTGGATCAGCGATCGACCCGCACGCGGCAGCAGCGTGCGCGCGGGCGATCCTGTCTGTACCGTGCATGCATCCGGCAGCTGCCACGCGGAGATTCTTGCAAGCCTCCAGTCGCGTGCACTAGAGCTCATGGATTGCCTCTGCCACCCACCCTGAAAGCTGCACGCGGGGAGTCGCGATGGATACCAGCCACCTCTTGCCCAGAGCCAACGTCAACACCTGTGCCGAACCCCTGATCGGCGCACTGCTGAAAGACCCCGCCCGCTACCGGGTGCAGATGTCCACCCTGGAGAGCGGAACCCGCCTCATCGATGCGGGCATCGCGGCGCCCGGCGGGTTGGAGGCCGGGCGAATCATCGGCGAGATCTGCATGGGCGGTCTCGGCACCGTCGCCTTGCGCGCGAATACGCCTTTCAAGCGCTGGGCATGGCAGGTCGATGTGCATGCGAGTGATCCCGTGACCGCCTGCCTTGCATCCCAATATGCGGGCTGGAGCCTCAATCACGGCAAGGGCGCAGAGGGCTTCAATGCCCTGGGCTCGGGCCCCGGCCGCTCCATCGGCAGCCGTGAGCCGCTGTTCGATGAACTCGCCTACCGCAATCCCCCCGCGCCCACCTGCCTCGTGCTGGAGGTCGATCGCCTGCCGCCACCGGAAATCGTCAGCAAGATCACGCAGCAATGCCAGATCTCGCCTGCCGATCTCACACTCATCCTCACGCCGACCTCGAGTCTCGCCGGCGGCGTGCAGATAGTTGCGCGCGTGCTCGAAGTGGCCTTGCACAAGGTGCATGCGCTGGAGTTTCCGCTGGAGAAAATCGTCGATGGCGCAGGCACTGCTCCCATCCCGCCGCCCACAGCCAACTTCATCAAGGCCGTGGGGCGGACCAACGACGCGATTCTTTTCGGCGGTAGGGTCCAGCTCTACGTCGATGCCACGGACGAGGACGCCGAGGCGCTCGCCAATGCCCTGCCCAGTGCCGCATCGCGTGATTTCGGCCGACCCTTCGCCAAGGTCTTCAAGGACTACGAGTACGATTTTTACAAGGTCGACCCCATGCTCTTCTCGCCTGCCGTGTGTGCAGTCACGGCGATGAAGAGCGGTCGCACCTTCGAGGCCGGGGCCTTGCGCGAGGATTTGCTCGATCTCTCGTTTGGAGGATGAACCTGCCGGCACGCGATCCGCGCGTCGTCATCTTCACCGACGAACCGGGCTGGCATGGCCGCTCGCTGCGTCGAGCCCTCGCTGCGCGTGGCGTCGAGGCGGTGTTCCTGTCGCTGAAGGAGGCCCGTTTCGACATTGCCAACGGACGACACCTGCCGCAGCTGCCGGGCTTTGAAGGAGCCCTGCCGCGCGGTGTCTTCGTGAGGGGCGTGCCGGGTGGGGCGCTGGAATCGGTCATCCTGCGCCTCGATGTGCTGCACACGCTGGCATTGCTCGGGGTGCCGGTGTTCAACAGCGGCCGCGCCATCGAGCGCACGGTCGACAAGCTGCTCACCAGCTTTCTGCTCTCCAGCCGGGGCGTGCCGACACCGGCCACCGCAGCCTGCGAGTCGCCGGCCGAGGCGCAAACGTTCTGTGCGCCTTTCTTCGCGGCACGACGCGCGGTGGTGCTGAAACCCCTGTTCGGATCCCAGGGGCAGGGCCTGGTGCTCGTGCATGACGAGACACAACTGGCAGCGTCGGTACCGGTGGGCGGCGTGTTCTATGTGCAGGAATTCCTCGGGAGCACGGCACCGCCCTACCAGGACTGGCGCGTCATGGTGATCGACGGTCGTGCGCGCTTCTGCATGCGACGCGAGAGCGCCCACTGGATCACCAACCGGGCACAGGGAGCGCGGTGCCTCGCGGCGCCTCTGGAGACGCCTCTGGCGGACTTGGCGGAGGCCGCCGCTGCGGCATTGGAAGTGGATTACGCCGGCGTTGATCTGCTGCGCGACCCTGAGGGCAACTGGCGCGTGATTGAGGTCAACGGCATCCCTGCCTGGTGGGGACTGACCCAGGCGACGGGCGCGGATGTGACCGGTGCGCTGGTCGAGGCTTTCCTGGCCCGCCTCCACTGATGGGCCAGGGGATGAACGAGCACTCTGCGGCCAGCCTGTTCCGGCTGGCCTGTCGTTACGACGTGCTGGCCTTCAAGCCCGGCAATGTCAGCATCGCCCGCGCCGGCCATGGCATGTCCGCGCAGGACTTTCTGGTCAGCGCGGCGCTGGCCGCGCCCTGTCTCGTGCGACAGGAGCGTCCGCTGGGGCGCCGGATTCGGGATGCCGCAGAAGCCACCGCGGCCGGCGTGGGCTGCAATACCAATCTCGGGATCCTGCTGCTCTCGGCACCGCTGCTTGCTGCCAGCGCGGCCAAGCCCGCCGGGACTCCGCTGGCCGCGCGCCTTGCAGGGATCCTGCGCGACACCACCCTCGACGATGCGGTGGAAGTCTACGCGGCCATCCGGGTGGCGCAACCGGCAGGTCTCGGCGCGGCGCCCGCCGAAGATGTGCACGGGACTCCCAGTCGCACGCTCAGGGACGTGATGGCCTTGGCTGCGGATCGCGATGAGGTCGCGGCCCAGTATGCCAATGACTTCGAGGCCGTGTTCCGGATTGGACTTCCGGCCCTGCAGGCATCGCTGCAATCGGGTGCCTGGCTTTCCCGGGCCGTGACGGATTGCCATCTGGCGCTGCTCTCCACGCTGGAGGACAGCCACATTGCGCGCAAGTGGGGGCGCGGGGCAGCGGCGGGTGTCAGGGCTGAGGCCCGGGCGGTGACAGCCGCCTTGAAAGCGTGCGACACTCGAAAGGCGAGGTGGCAGTTGCTGTCCGCCTTCGACAAAACACTGAAGGGCAGGGGACTCAACCCCGGCACCAGTGCCGACCTGACGGTGGCCAGCTTGCTGGCCCTGCTGCTGGATTCTGCGCCGGCGCCTTGAACCCTTGCAGCATTGCTGCGGCCCCGGGGCGCTGCAGCCAGGCACAAGAACAAATCTCGAGCACTGAACAGGAGAAATCAAATGGCTGTTGTAGATCGCGTTCTGGTTGGCGAATCGCTGGTCGGGGATGGCAACGAAGTCGCCCACATCGACCTCATCATGGGCCCCCGCGGCAGTGCGGCGGAGACGGCCTTCTGCAATTGCATCACCAACAACAAGGACGGCTTTTCCAGCTTGTTGGCAGTGGTGGCCCCCAATCTGGCCGCCAAGCCGAGCACCGTGATGTTCAACAAGGTGACGATCAAGGGCTCCAAGCAGGCGGTGCAGATGTTCGGCCCCGCCCAGCGTGGTGTCGCCATGGCCGTTGCCGACTGCGTGGAAGACGGCACCATTCCGGCCAACGAGGCCGACGACATCTTCATCTGCGTGGGCGTTTTCATCCACTGGCTCGCCGATGACGACAAGAAGATTCAGGAGTACAACTATCAGGCGACCAAGGAGTCCATCAAGCGCGCCGTGGCGCGCGAGCCGAAAGCCTCCGATGTGGTCCAGCAGAAGAGCAAGGTCGACCATCCTTTCCAGGCAAAGTGAAAGGAACTGCCGGGGCGGTCTTGACCGCTCCGGTTGAGCCCGCAAAGCCCCGCTTCGGCGGGGCTTTTGCTTTCATGCCGGCATGTTTTCCACGCCGGCCAGATCGCCCGGTGACAACACACCGCGGTGCAAGGCGGTTGCCAGCAGCACTGCGGCGACCTCCCTGTGCTTCAGGTTTTCCAGATCGTGGCGGTCGCGCACACCCCCCGCCGCGATGAGTCGCGCGGCGGGAGCCTGTGCCGCAAGGCGGTCGATCAGAGCGAGATCAGGGCCGAGCCCGCTGCCGACGTGATCGAGGTTCATGGCGATGATGGACTCGGGCCACAGTCCTGGCGCCGCCGCGAGCACCGCGGGACCGAGCACCTTCCCCTGGAGATGGTCAAGCGAGAGCAGGGGCGGCAATCGGCCGGTGCATCGCGCCCGTGTCGCATGCCAGGCGGCAATATCGTTCAGGGATTCACTGCCAATGATGAGCCGCACATTTGGCGCGCCCGCATAGACGGGCATGACCGAGCGCATTCCGAAGCCGGCATCCACCCAGAACTCGAGATCAGGATGTTGCGTCACCAATGCCGCTATCTCATGATCGTGCGCGCCGAGTTGGCGGATGGCCGCGAGGTCGGCGACGTAACAG